>Ga0163159_1001053_pt1 | contig 28519 bp, 24 predicted proteins | sample BioMet9_FD_108702 | JGI IMG/M metagenome (GOLD analysis project Ga0163159, IMG submission 108702) | Microbial communities from bioreactor (seeded with sewage sludge) at Lawrence Berkeley National Lab, California, USA - Biofuel... | ecosystem: Engineered > Bioreactor > Anaerobic > Unclassified ... | reverse complement strand
GAACCAGATCGAACGAAGGTACTTTGCGCGGGGCGGTACATCTACGTTCATTACATGTTCTATTGCTTCCGCGTAGCCCATGCCGTGCCCGAAGCTGCAGATACCGCATGTACGCTCAACGACCCAGATCAGTTTGTTGAAGTCCTTTGTTTCGGTAAGGCTTTCCAGACCGCGGTGGACAAAACCGATATTCGGGATTGCTTGTATAACCTTTTCATCCTCGATAACCAGATCCAGATGAATCGGCTCTGGCAGCACGGGGTGCTGGGGGCCGAAGGGAATAATGCTTTTCTTAGACATTCGTTTCACCTGCTTCCCGTTCTTCCTGTTCCTTAAGCGCCCTTCCTTCTTCCGGCAGAAGAGGAGTTTCTCTTTTGATCCGGTAAAGCTTTTCGTGATAATCAAAACGAATCATCTCGATGTTGACGCCGAAAAGCTCTTTCATTTCATTTTCGTAAAAGCTTGCATACGGATAAAATTCAGAAATGCTCGCAACTGGTTCGCAAAGCCCGACTATGACGCGCAGTGTCGTGTATTCATAGGTTTCATCGTCGGAAAAAGAATAGCTGAGCTCAAACTTGCCGTCTGCGTACGCGGCGCAGGCCTGCGACAGACGGAGACCCTTGTCCTTTATTCGCATCGTGTTTTCGAGCAGCTCTGATTTTTCGATTTTTATAATATTATTTGTGACGCTATTTTTCGCCATGCATCTTCACCTCGTTATCCGGCTCCGGCCACGCCTCATCGTAAGGAGGAACCATTTCGCCTTTTTTTCTGGCGCGGATCCTTGATTCATGTTCCTCCAGACGTTTCTGAAAGAGCGCTACAGCCTGAATGATCCCGTCGATGATCGATTCCGGCCTTGCGGCACAGCCAGGGACGTAGATATCAACGGGGATTGCCTTGTCAGCGCCGCCGAGAATGTTGTAGCAATCCTTGAATACTCCGCCAGTGCAGGCACAGACACCGACTGCCACAACGACTTTCGGCCGCGGCATCTGATTATACAGCTGGCGGACGATCTTCACATTCTGTGTATTGATGCCGCCGGTTATCAGCAGGATATCTGACTGCATGGGATCGCCGGTATTGACTACTCCGAAACGTTCAGCGTCATAAACAGGCGTCAGCGCGGCAAGTACTTCTATATCGCAGCCGTTGCAGCTGGAGCCATCGTAATGGAGCAGCCAGGGTGATTTATTTACGTTTGCCATTTCTTCCAGTCCTTTCTTTCGAAACGTCGCTGTTATCGTATCAGCATAAGAATCAATGTATTGACGCCTGCCGTAAGGAGTGTGATGATCCACGTTGATTTCAGCATCAGCTCCCATTTGACGCGGGCGCATGTATTGTCAATCAGAATTTCCAGAAAAAAGACTGACAGAATAACAAGAACGGCGGCAGGATAGCTCCAGGGGTTCCGGTTTACAATGAAAAGTCCTACAACGCTTAGAAGAAGCACGGTTTCATACCATTCGGTGATCTGGAATAAGGCAAGGTTTTTAGCACCAAACTCTGTTGTAACACCTTTTACAAGTTCCTGATGTGCATGATGGGCAGTACTTGTGTCAAACGGCGATTTGCGCATCTTAATCGTCAGGATAAACAGAAATGCCGCGAAAAATCCCGGCAGATATATGATCGCACTGACACGCGACGTTATGATCTCGCTGACATTGAATGTCTTTTCAATCAGGTAAAAGCCAACACATGTTAATAAAACAGCCGGTTCGTATGCCATCATCTGAATCAGCTCACGGGAGGCGCCGATCGTGCTGTAAGGGGAATCCGTTATTGCAGCAGCAAAGTATAAAAAAGTTGCGGCCGTCGACAGCACGAAGAAGCACATCAGTATATCGCTTCCCGCAAAAAACATACAGCCGGTAAACAGCATAAGCAGCAGGTAGATCAGAAGCATAAAACCCTGTGATCGTGTGACTGCGATCGTCTGCTTGCTTAAAAGCTTTCGAATATCATAAAAAGGCTGCAGGAGCGGCGGCCCGACGCGGCCCTGCATGCGGGCGGAAATTCTTCTGTCGATTCCGTCAAGCAGTCCACCGAGAAAAGGTGCCAGCAGAATATAGCATAAGACCCAGATCACTTTAGCTGTCATTACAGCACACCTCCTAGAGTCATGCACAACGTTATGATAATAACGGCGACGGTGAGAATCTGGCTGGGATACATCAGTCTTTTGACACCGAGCGTATGTTCAAAGTAGTAATTTGTCAGCACCATTTCCTTCGGCTCACCGAGCGAGCCTGTAAAACTGCTGTCATTGCCGGTATTGATGCCATTCATGTAAGATGGCTTGTGATTGATCTTTACATTTCTGCTGAGATAGTATGAAATCACAGGAACGGCAAAAACAAAGGCGATTACAACAATCAAGGTATACAGCAGTGCCGTCGGAAGTACATTTTCATAATTTCCGAACAGCTGAACAAGCATCGGATCGACAAAAACCTTCGAAAGCAGCGGGAAGAGAAGACAAAGTGCAATCATCAGTACGGCATGGATCGTCATGGAAATCTTCTCATTCCGCCTTGTAATATCAGGAACCGCTCCTTTGCCCGAACGGCTGAGCAGCTTGCCCATCCATTTGGTCCAGTAAAACGAAGTTGTTGCTGATCCGAAGACAATAAGCATTACAAGGAGAAAATTTCCTTCATCAACGGATGCCCGCAGGGCGGACCATTTTGAGATCAGCATGCCGAAGGGGGCAAGAAACATACCGGCAATGCCGATGAACTGGTAAATGGCCAGCTGCGGCAGCCGGTACAGAAGCCCCTGAAAATTCTCTACATCACGTGTATGCAGCGAATTCTCGGTCGCGCCAACGTTCTGAAACAGAAGAGATTTCGAAACAGCATGAAAGATCATCAGAAAAATACATGCCCAGGTTGTTTCTTCGCTGCCTACACCGGCACAGGCAGTCATCAGACCAAGATTCGAGATCGTCGACAGCGCAAGAATTTTCTTCGCGTCCGACTGCGCAATTGCCATAACCGAGGCCGCAAAAAACGTAAAGCTGCCGATAAGGGCAACCATTGTTCCCGTAAGCGTGCCAGACATGGCCGGGGCCAGGCGGATCAGTATATAAATTCCAGCTTTCACCATTGTTGCACTGTGCAGCAGAGCGGAAGATGGTGTCGGTGCGATCATAGCGCCAAGCAGCCATGGTGAGAACGGGAGCTGCGCGGCTTTGGTCAAGGCTGCTACCGCGATCAGCACAATCGGAATGGCAGAGGCAGGATTCCTGTTTACACTAATTCGAATCAGCTGCTGAAAGGAAACGATTTGCGACGTATATGCACAGTAGACGATCGCCGCAGAAAGTGCAAGTCCGCCCAGCAGATTCATCCATAATGCCCGGAAGGAATTGCGGATTGCCTTAGGCTCTCTTGTATAGCCGATCAGCAGGAACGAACAGACACTCGTTGTCTCCCAGAAAAGATCGATCCACAGAAGATTATCCGAAAGTACAAAGCCAAACATCGCCCCTAGAAAAAGAAAGAGAAGCATGAAAAAATAATTACGTCTGTCTTCGATGTCCTTATGATAATTTGTGTAACCGTGCATATATCCGACGGCGTATATGATGATCAGTCCTCCGATCAGTCCCGCTATTATACACATCAGGATCGAAAGGCAGTCGATGTAAATGTGAGCTGCAGGCGCCATTTTTGGCCCGAACAGCTCCAGGTACGCAATCATACATGTCGGTATGATAGAAAGAAGGCAGATCCAGTATCTGTGATACTTAAAGCAGAGATACGTCACAACGGCCATCAGGACGAATTCACTGGTGAGGATCACATGATCCGTGAACGCAGTATTGAAATAAATTTCGAGCGGTTTGCTGCCGCCGGCAAAGTACTGGATGGTCAGAACACCAACAGCGCCAATGATGATGACAGCGCATATGTATGCTATCGTATTTCGAATCTTAGCCTTACGGATGACAAACATTAGTATGGCTGCCAGCATGGGAAAACAGATCAGAAATGGTATAACCGGCAATTGCATGTTATTTACTCCCTTTTGATTCCGGATCGACCGGATTAATCATTATTATAGTTTTATATCAATCGATAACATTACCCATACTAACACATAGTTATCAAATTGGATGTACAAATTTTTATACATAATATGTTAAAATATTATCGGAATACTTTGCGGATACGCTTACGCTAGAAATAGAAATCAGGAAAAAAGCAGAGAAATAGTTGATTTAATATCTTTGGGAACCTTTGTCATGATTTCCTGCATCCTTAATCACTGCGTTTCTGATTAGGACAATCTTATCTAATTGTGAAAATATATGAGAGTCTGATTCGTCCATGCATAAGACAGAGAGAGCGAGTATAGATGAAAATGGAATTCGAAACGGAAAGCCGGCCGTTTTACCAGAATCGTCTGATTGCGATTCATGATACCGGGCCGGTAAAAAGAAGTATAAAAATAAAGCCGGAAAACTTCCGGCTTCATTCAAAATGAAAATAGTTCCTAGGGGAATCGAACCCCTGATTCCGCCGTGAGAGGGCGGCGTCTTAACCGCTTGACCAAGGAACCATGCACTTTGACCTGCCCGATTATAATATCATAAACGGGCAGGTCTTGCAATACTTTTTTAATCGGATTTTACTTCACGCCACATTTCATTATAAAGCGCGTCATTCTCATCGCCAAGATACCGGTACGTTTCACAGTTGACCAGCTCGGACGGGTCAGGAAAGGCAACATCGCTGTCGCGGATCAGCGGGTCATCAATCATTTCGCGAGCTGCTTTATTCGGTGTCGAATACGTTATATATTCGAAATTTTTCAACGCGATATCACCCCGGCAGAGAAAATTGATAAAAGCCTCGGCGTTTGCCTTATGCTGGGCATTCTTTGGAATAACCCAGGAATCGATCCAGATATTTGAGCCTTCCTTTGGAATCACATATTCGAGATTCGGATTTTCCTCCTGGCAGAATATGGCTTCGCCGGAATAGATTACACCGAGCGCAGCTTCATTTCCGATCATCTTATCACGTACCTGATCGATTACGTATGCCTGTACAAGCGGTTTCTGCCTGATCAGCAGGTCACGTGCCTCCTCGAGCTGGCTTACATCCGTTGTATTCAGGGAATAGCCGAGATACTTCAACGTAATCCCCATCGCGTCACGGACACTGTCCTGCATAAGGATATTGTTCTTGTACTTGTCATTCCAGAGAATCGACCAGCTGTCGACCGGGTCGGAAACCATGGTCTTGTTGTACAGAATGCCGACCGTGCCCCAGCAGTACGGCACGGAGTAGGAGAGCGACGGGTCAAACTGCCGCGATTCCTCCAGGTATGTGCTGTCAATGTTGGAAATATTCGGAATATTATCGTAATCAAGCGGTGCGAGCAGATCATTCTCAATCATACGCTGGATCATGTAGTCGGAAGGACAGACCACATCATAGGCGATCGACTGGGATTTGATCTTCGGATACATGATTTCATTCGTTTCAAACTCTTCATATACGACATGGATACCGGTTTCTTCTTCAAACTGAGTGATAACATCCGGATCCATGTATTCGCCCCAGTTATAGACAATCACCTGGTTGTCGCTGGTACTGCCTGACTGGGAACTGTAAAAGATTCCGCCGACAGCAATCGCGACGATGATTGCCGCGGGCAGAACACGGCGCATGACAAAGCGTGAACCTCTGCGGCTTTCCGTCTTCTGTGAGAAAGAGACTTCACCGGTCGGCGTCCTGCTCGCAATTTGTGCCGCAATACTGGACGGTGTGGCTGTCTTGGACTCAGGCGACATGTTGATCAGGAAGAGAAGTATCAGTACAGTTAAAAAGAGGAGCGTGGACAGTGCGTACATTTCAGGATTGATCCCCTTGCGCACCTCAGCGTATATTTTAGTCGATAAGGTGTCAATGCCGGGACCCTTTGTGAAGTGCGTAATGATGAAGTCGTCAAGCGACATGGTAAAGGCAAGCAGAAAGCCGGAGACGACGCCGGGCAGGATGTCCGGGAAAACCACCCTGCGGAACGCGTAAAAGGGTGATGCGCCAAGGTCAAGCGCGGCCTCGAAGGTACTTCGGTTTGTCTGCTTCAGCTTTGGCATGACGCTTAGAATGACGAACGGGATATTGAATGTAATGTGCGCGAGAAGAATTGTGGCAAAGCCCATAGTGAAGCGGAGCGCGATAAATAGCAGCATAAGGGAAATGCCAGTTACAATATCGGCGTTCAGCATAGGAATATTGGTAATTCCCATTACGAATGTGCGGAAACGTTTCTTCATTCCCTCGATGCCGATCGATGCGGCCGTGCCGAGTATCGTAGCGATAAGCGCCGAAAGCAGGGCGATTACAAGCGTTGTGTACAAAGCGTTCATTACGGCGGAGTCCTGAAAAAGCTGGCTGTACCAGTCCATTGTAAACCCGCCCCATTTGGCACGGGATTTGGAGCTGTTGAAGGACAGCACAATCAGTGTGGCAATTGGCGCGTAAAGGAAGATGAGCATGAGTATCAGATATAGCTTCTTGAAAGGGTGGCGCATCAGAACACACCTCCTTCACCGTTTTTGTCGTATTTTTGCATAAACATCATGCTGAAGATAATAAAGATCATCAGCACAAGGGAAAGACCGGAACCGACGTGCCAGTCATTCGCCTGTGTAAAGGACTGCTCAATGATATTTCCGATCAGAAGGATCTTGCTGCCGCCGAGGAGATCAGAAATAACGAATGTTGTAAGAGCCGGTATGAATACCATTGTGATGCCGCTGATAACACCGGGCAGACTGAGCGGCCAGATGATTTTGGTAAAGGTCTGGCGCGGGCTGGCACCGAGATCACGTGCCGCGTTGATTACATCCTGGTCCATCTTGCAGAGAATGTTATAGATCGGAAGGATCATGAATGGCAGGAAATTGTATACCATGCCGAGTACAATCGCACCGGGCGTGTTGATCAAAGCAAGCGGCTCCAGTCCGAACAATGAGAGAAATGTATTAATAACGCCATTCTTCTCCAGAAGTGTCTGCCATGCCATAGTGCGAAGCAGAAAGTTCATCCACATAGGCAGTACGAAAACGACTACAAGAAAACCGCTTCTGCCGATATTCAGATCGATCAGGATCATGGCAAGCGGATATGCAAGAATCAGGCAGACGGCTGTGCTGATCAAAGAGAGAACAAGCGACAGTCCGAGTGCCTTTAAGTTGTCAGCGCTGGCAATGCCGGCGAGATTTGTTAATGTAAAGGCTCCGTTGTTATCCGTGAAGCCATAGTAGAAGATCATGATCAGCGGAATGATCACAAATGCCACAGCCCAGAAAAGGTACGGGCCGGCAAGCAGCTTCTTATTCTTCAATTGCGACGGCCTCCTCATCTTCTGATTCTGGTTTGTTCATAATCTGAATATTAAACGGTATGACGGTCAGTCCGACCTCAGTGCCGACTTCGGACATGGAGGTTGAATGGACAAGCCATTCGAAATCGTGTGACATGACAGTCATTTCATAATGAACACCTTTAAAGATGAGAGAGGTTACGGTTCCGGTCAGGAGACCGTCTTCCGGTTTCACAATTTCCAGATCCTCGGGCCGTATAACGGCATCAACCGGTGTATTGCTGCCGAAGCCCTCATCCACGCACGGAAAATCCACGCCGAGTATCCGGACGAGGCGGTCGCGCACCATGACAGCGGGCAGAATATTGCTGTCGCCGATAAAATCAGCGACAAAAGCGTTCTGAGGTTCATTGTATATGTCTTCCGGCGTGCCGATCTGCTGAATATATCCCTGGTTCATAACGACGATCGTATCGGACATGGTAAGAGCTTCCTCCTGATCGTGTGTAACGTATACAAATGTGATGCCAAGCTCGTTCTTCAGGCGGATCAGCTCATACTGCATATCCTGGCGGAGCTTTAAATCGAGAGCGCCTAGAGGCTCGTCAAGAAGCAGCACCTTGGGCTCATTCACAATCGCGCGCGCGATTGCAATCCGCTGCTGCTGGCCGCCGCTTAAGGAATCCGGCATGCGCTCCTCAAAGCCCTCCAGATTGACGAGTTTAAGCGCGTATTTAATCTTGTCATCGATATAACTCTTTGTTTTATTGCGTATTTTAAGACCGAAAGCAATGTTTTCGGCTATGGTCATATGTGTAAAAAGGGCATATTTCTGGAAAACAGTGTTCAGCTGCCGTTTATTTGGCGGAATTGAATTCATATCCTGTCCGTCAAAAATAATCTGTCCCGCGTCAGGCTGCTCGAAACCGCCGAGAAGGCGAAGGGTCGTTGTCTTACCGCAGCCGCTCGGACCGAGCAGCGTCAGAAATTCGTTTTCACGAATGTAAAGATTCATTTCATCAATGACTTTCGTGTCACCGAAAGACTTGGAAATATCAATCATATTGATCAGTACTCTGTTGCTCAAATCCTTATCCTCCCTAAGTATTCTGCAAATTTTACTTTGCGTGAATACAGTATATCATCATTGGTTAAAAATATCTCTATAAACTTTTACAAATTTCTGTTTCACAAAAGAATTCGCTTGTGCTAGTATTAGCATAGAATGCAAAATGCCTGAAAATAGATGGACCGGAGGTAATTATCTTGAAAAAATTCGTGGCTTACGTTGGTACATATACACATGGAGATGACGAAGGTATCCACATTTATGATATGAATGTCAGAAACGGTTCTATGAAAGAGCGGAAAATCGTGCCGATTCACAATGCTTCTTATCTGAAACAGTCGAATAACAGGAAATATCTGTATTCGATCTGTGACGAAGGTGTGGAAGCATTCCGGATTCTGCCGGATGGGGATCTCTGCGACCTTGGAATTGCATCGATCCGCGGCATGCGCGGCTGCTATATTTCCACGGACCTTCATGACGAGTATCTTTTTGTTGGCGGCCATCATGACGGCAAAGTAACGGTTATGAAGCTGAACGGGGACGGAAGCCTCGGTCCGATCACGGATAATATCTTTCATCAGGGTGTAGGCAGTATTGTCGACCGGAATTTCCGTCCGCATATCGACTGTGTTACGCTTACACCGGATCAGAAGTTCCTGTGTGCCGTGGATTCGGGGCTTGATCAGATTAAGATATACAGCTTTTACCGCAAGACAGGAAAGATCAAGATGATTGATTTTGTGCCGTGCGCGCTGGAATCGGCTCCGCACAGAATGCGTTTCAGCAGTGACGGGCATTTTGCCTATGTGATCTGTGAGCAGAAGAACGCGGTTTATGTCTATACATACAATGGCAGCGGCAGCTGCCCTGAGTTTGAGGAAATTCAGTGCATATCGACGCTGAAGGGAGAGCATGACGATGTGGCAAGTGCCGCATGCGGCATGTGCTTCCGGCCTGACGGGAAGTACCTGTTCTGTTCGAATGCCGGTGAGAACAATGTCTCATTGTTCAGCGTGGATACGGAAACCGGACTGCTGTCAAAGGTACGCAGTCTTCCGATCAGCGGTGACTATCCAAAGGACATCATACCGTTCCCGGACGGGAAGCACCTGATATGCTGCAACCACGAATCGAATGAAATGACGTTTTTTAAAGTGGAATATGAAAAGGGCCTGCTGATTGCGAATACAAGACCGCTTTCAATCAACAGACCCAACAGTATTATGATTACGGATATCGGATAGTCAGCCGGAAAAGCGGCACGGTTTACAGCTGACGCCGCGGATAGATCCTGTGCAGATTGTCAATCCGCGCGGCTGCATTGGCAAGCAGTGCGTCAGCCAGCACGATAGCTGCCATCGATTCTGCTACGACGACTGCACGCGGTACAATTAGCGGGTCGTGACGGCCGTGTATGGAAAGCTCCGTTTCACTGCCGTCTGTTCTGACTGTTCTTTGAGGCAGTGAGATGGAAGGAGTAGGTTTTACCGCGGCACGGAAGATAATGTCACTGCCGTCGCTGATTCCGCCGAGCATACCGCCGCTGTGATTGGAAAGCTTGACGGTATGTCCGTTCGAATCCTTTGAAAATGCGTCATTGTTTGAAGAGCCGGAGGAACCTGCCGCACGGAAACCGTCGCCGATCTCAAATCCCTTTACTGCACCGATCGACATGACTGCCTTCGCAAGTTCTCCGTCCAGCTTGTCAAATACAGGTTCGCCGAAGCCGGCAGGACAGCCTGTTATAATACATTCAATGATTCCTCCCGCAGAATCGCCTCTTTTCATGCAGGCGTCCGCGTATTCCTGTGCTTTTGCAGCGCAGGCGGCGTCCGGCATGCAGAAAGGATTGAGGAGTGTCTGCCGGAGATCGATGTTTTCATCGGAAAGAATGACAGGACCGATTGCTTTCGTATAAGCAGTGATCCGGATTCCGAATTCCTGAAGAAGGAGCTTTGCAGCAGCACCGCCGATCACGCGGCCGATTGTTTCCCTTCCGGATGAACGTCCGCCGCCTCTCCAGTCGCGGATTCCGTATTTTGCGTCATACGTATAGTCTGCGTGACCCGGGCGGTAGATATCTTTCAATTCCTGATAATCAGAAGAATGCTGGTCTTCATTTTCCACAAGCACAGAAATCGGAGTGCCGGTTGTAACGCCTTCAAATATTCCTGATAAGATTCGTGCCCGGTCTTCCTCGTGTCGTTTCGTGGTGTATTTGCTTTGACCGGGTTTCCTGCGGTCAAGCATTTCCTGAATGTCGGATTCTGCCATGGCAAGACCGGCAGGGCAGCCGTCAATAACGGCGCCTACTGCGCTTCCATGTGACTCACCCCATGTTGTGACTCTGAAATATTTTCCTATTGTGGAACCAGACATGTCGGTTACCTTCTCTTTCTGAGTTTTCCTTATATTATACCGGTAAAATGGTTTTCGGATTCTGAAAGCCTGGTTCCTATTATACCTGAATACGGGGAATGCTTCAACAAAGGAACACAGAAAATACACACACAATATTACAAAAATACTTTACCTGCATTAATTATAATGTTAAAATAGCACATGTATACACAGCAAAGGGGTTTTGAAATGAATTCTTATGATGACAAATTAAGCGGCGACAGTGATATGGATTCTTCTGTGAGGGATCTTGCGGATGAGATTTCCAAGATCATGGATGAGGAAGCAGCGCCATCCGGACAGCCTGAGGAGAAGACACCAATTGATGATGAGGCAATTTCTTCGGCACTTGAGGCAATGGCCGACAAGGAAGCGGTTTCATCACAGCCGGCGGAGCTGGAAGAATCAGAGGACACTTCCGGTGAAGACACGTCTGACAACACACGGATACTGCCGGAGGGCAGTGTGAATCCGTCTTCTGAAGCAGCAGGCGAGAAGCCTTTTTCCGAAGAACAGGACACGAAAACTTCTTCTGATGATTTTTTCGATGAGGATGACGGCAGCGACGATGGAAAGACTGCCGGAAAGGGCAGTCACAAGGGGCGCCGGAAGGTGCTCTGCATTGTGCTTGGTATTATAGCTGCTGTGTATGCCGCAGGCGTGGTTTTCTTTTCTTTCAATTTCGGACCTTACACGGTTATTAACGACGTTGACTGCTCGTATGCGTCAGAGAGTGCTGTCGAATCCATGATCGCTTCTCAGGTCGCGTCTTACAAGCTTGTGCTGAAGGAACGGAATAATCAGACAGAGACAATATCCGGAGAGGATGTCGGCCTTCAGTACGTCAAGGATGGTCAGGTTAAGCAGCTTCTGAAGGATCAGAACGCGTTCCTATGGCCATATCGTTTCTTCATTAAAGATCAGCTGACAGGCACGCAGACGCACGCATCCGTAACAATGGATGTGGATAAGTTTGCTTCTGTCGTTTCCAGGCTTAAATGCATGGATACAGCCAGTATGACTGCACCGGCCGATGCGTATCCGGAGCTGAAGGGCAGCACGTATGCCGTACATCCGGAGGTTGAAGGCACGACAATTATAACCGACACATTCAATACGAAGGTGAAAGAGGCTGTTCTGGATACCGCCGATTCGATCGATCTGGATGCGGAGGGATGCTACGAAAGCCCGACTGTTACATCCGATTCCCAGGAACTGAAGAATACAGTCGATACGATTAACAAATATATGGTTCTTACGATAACATATCATTTCGGCGACACAACGGAAGTCCTGGACGGGTCGACAACAAGTTCCTGGTTCTCATGGGATGAGAATATGAATCCGACGATCAGTCAGGACGCTATCACGGCCTGGGTCGCGGATTTTGCGTCACGTCACAATACGGTAGGAACGACGAGAACTTTTACAGCGGCGAACGGCAGTACATGTACGGTTACAGGCGGTACGTACGGATGGAAGCTCGATCAGGCGTCTGAAGTGAACAGCATTAACCAGATGTTTACCGACATGACGAGTCAGGACCGCGAGCCGATCTGGTCGCAGACCGCGGCTGCCTTCGGAGCTGCGGACTGGGGTACGACATACATCGATCTGGATCTGACAAATCAGCATGTTTATTATATACAGAACGGTTCCAGTGTTTTTGACTGCGACGTTGTAACCGGGCTTCCGACACCGGCCAAGATTACGCCGGATGGTGTGTGGTCGATTCTCGAGAAGATGCAGAATAAGACACTTCGCGGCGACCGCCAGACGGACGGCTCTTATACATACGAAACACCGGTTGCGTACTGGCTGCGGATGACATGGTCGGGCGTCGGGTTCCATGACGCTTCCTGGCAGCCGTTCTTCGGCGGAAACCGGTATACATACGCGGGTTCCCATGGATGCATAAACATGTCATACAGTACGGTTCAGCAGCTGTACAGTCTGGCAGAGGTCGGATGCCCTGTTGTATCGCATTATTGATAAGGAGCGGTTATGTCCGTATATCAGGTACTGAAGCGCGAGGGAAGAGCAAAACGCGCACGTATGACAACAGTTCACGGTGTGATCGAAACACCTGTTTTTATGAATGTCGGAACGGCCGCCACAATCAAGGGGGCCGTTTCTGCTGATGATCTCAGAACAATCGGTACGCAGGTCGAACTTTGCAATACGTACCATCTTCATGTAAGACCGGGTGACGATGTTATCTACAGGCTGGGCGGCCTCCACCGTTTTATGAACTGGGACCGGCCGATTCTGACGGATTCCGGAGGGTTTCAGGTCTTTTCACTCGCCGATCTGCGTAAGATTCGCGAAGAGGGAGTATCATTTCATTCTCATATTGACGGACGGAAGATTTTCATGGGTCCGGAGGAGAGCATGCAGATTCAGTCGCATCTCGCGTCTACGATAGCAATGGCTTTTGATGAATGTCCTTCGAGTATCGCAAAGCGGGAGTATATGGAACAGTCTGTTGCCAGGACGACACGATGGCTTGTCCGGTGCAAGGCTGAGATGGAGCGGCTTAACAGTCTCAACACTACGATAAACCGCAGCCAGATGCTTTTTGGAATTAATCAGGGCGGTATATATGAAGATATCCGTATCGCCCAGGCGGATGAGATCGCAGAGCTGGGTCTCGACGGGTATGCCGTCGGCGGTCTTGCTGTCGGTGAATCACATGAAGAAATGTACCGCATACTTGACGCGGTTGTGCCGCACCTGCCTGCCGACAAGCCGGTTTATCTGATGGGTGTGGGCACACCGGCCAACATTCTGGAAGGTGTCGAGCGAGGCGTTGACTTCTTTGACTGTGTATATCCGTCCAGGAACGGACGTCATGGCCATGTTTATACGAATCATGGACGAATGAATCTTTTTAACGCACAGTATGAGCTGGATGACAGGCCGATCGAAGAGGGCTGCGGATGTCCTGTATGCCGCTCCTATTCGAGAGCTTACATACGTCATCTGCTGAAAGCAGGAGAGATGCTTGGCATGCGCTTCTGCGTGACGCATAATCTGTATTTTTACAATAAGATGATGGAAGAAATCCGGGACGCGCTTGACAATGGCGGATTTGCTTCCTACAAGGCACGGAAACTCGCGGGTATGGAAGAAATAAACTGTGATAATACGGAAATTTTAGAAAATGCTTGATGATTAAGGCATGATTGTGTATAATTTGCTATAGTGTATCGAGGTACGATTCGAATAAGGAGGATGCAGTATGGGTATTTTATTAACGTCTTCTTCCTCAGGAAGCAACTGGGGAGTAACAATTTTACTTTGGGCGGCTATTATGGTAGGTTTTTACTTCCTGCTTATCGCACCCCAGAAGAAGGAAAGAAAGCGTGTCGCTACTATGATCTCACAGATGGAGGTAGGTGACACCGTCGTTACGACAAGCGGATTCTACGGAATCATTATCGATATTGCCGATGATGACGTTGTAGTTGAATTCGGCAATAACAAGAACTGCCGCATTCCCATGCAGAAGCAGGCGATCGCGCAGATCGAGAAGCAGGGCGGCGCAGAAGAGAAGCCGGCTAAGAGCGACAAGTCAGGCAAGACTGAGTAACCAGACGGACTAAGGGATCGGGCAGGGTGATTTTCTCCCAGTGCGATCCTTTTTTTTACAAAGGGGGTTTTCCAATGCAAAGTGATAATGTGAAGAAGGGCATACGGCAGGCGCCGCACCGTTCACTTTTTAATGCGCTCGGATTTACAGAGGAGGAGCTTGAACGGCCTCTTATCGGTATTGTAAGCTCTTTTAACGAAATCGTTCCGGGCCATATGAATCTCGATAAGATAACAGAGGCAGTCAAGCTCGGAGTGGCTATGGCAGGCGGAGTGCCGCGTGTTTTTCCTGCGATTGCCGTCTGTGACGGCATTGCCATGGGTCATGAGGGCATGAAATATTCTCTTGTTACGCGCGATCTGATCGCGGATTCGACAGAGGCTATGGCAATTGCACACCAGTTTGATGCGCTTGTCATGATACCGAACTGTGACAAGAATGTGCCCGGGCTTCTGATGGCGGCTGCCCGTATCAATGTGCCGACAATCTTTGTGAGTGGCGGCCCGATGCTGGCCGGTCATGTAGGAGGCAGAAAACGCAGCCTTTCCAGTATGTTCGAGGCGGTCGGTGCGTATGACGCCGGGAAGATGTCGATCGAAGAGGTCCGGGAATATGAGAACCATGTATGTCCGTCCTGCGGTTCATGTTCCGGTATGTATACCGCCAACAGCATGAATTGCCTTACGGAAGCAATCGGCATGGGGCTTAAGGGAAACGGAACCATACCGGCCGTATATTCAGACCGTATTAAACTGGCGAAGCATGCCGGAATGCAGATTATGGAACTCCTGAAGCGGAATATCAGGCCAAGGGACATCATGACACAGGAAGCGTTTGAGAATGCGCTGACAGTCGATATGGCGCTTGGATGCTCAACCAATACGATGTTGCATCTGCCGGCGATTGCCCACGAAGCCGGTATTGAGATCGATGTCGACATGGCCAATGATTTCAACGCACGTACGCCGAACCTCTGTCATCTTGCGCCTGCGGGACCGACATATATGGAAGATCTGAATGAAGCAGGCGGTGTTTATGCCGTTATGAATGAGCTTGTAAAGAAGAATCTGATCCATCTTGACTGCCTGACATGCACCGGCAGAACAGTCGGAGAGAATATCAAGGGCTGTGTCAACAGGAATCAGGATGTAATCCGCCCCATTGACAATCCATACAGTGAAATGGGCGGTCTGGCTGTCCTGAAGGGAAATCTTGCTCCGGATTCCGGCATTGTCAAGCGTTCCGCCGTTGTCCCTGAAATGATGGTGCATACAGGCCCGGCACGCGTATATGACTGTGAGGAAGACGCACTGGATGATATAGATGGCGGAAAGATCGTTCCCGGCGATGTCGTTGTAATCCGCTATGAGGGGCCGAAGGGCGGACCGGGCATGCGTGAGATGCTGAATCCTACATCGGCGATAGCCGGCATGGGGCTTGGCTCATCTGTAGCACTGATTACGGACGGACGATTCAGCGGCGCTTCACGCGGTGCCTCGATCGGTCATGTTTCTCCGGAAGCAGCGGTTGGAGGCCCGATTGCGCTCGTCGAAGAGGGCGATCTGATTGAAATCAACATACCTGACAATAAGCTGGAGCTCAAGGTACCGGATGAAGAGCTTTCACGCAGAAGAGCTGCATGGAAACCGCGCGAGCCTAAGATTACGACTGGCTATCTTGCAAGATACGCAGCCATGGTAACGTCCGGAAACAGAGGAGCGGTACTGGAGGTGCCAAAGTGCAGATAAGCGGTGCGGAGGCAGTAATTGAATGTCTGAAGGAACAAGGGGTGGACACGGTATTCGGATATCCGGGCGGCGCGATTTTAAATGTGTATGACGCGCTTTATAAGCATCGTGATGAAATCCGTCACATACTTTCTTCTCATGAGCAGGGCGCCGCGCACGCGGCCGATGGGTACGCGAGAGCCACGGGACGGGTCGGAGTCTGTCTTGCTACGAGCGGTCCCGGAGCAACGAATCTTGTTACGGGCATTGCCACGGCGTATATGGATTCGGTGCCTGTCGTGGCGATAACATGCAATGTGAATGTTCCTCTTCTGGGCAAGGACAGCTTTCAGGAAGTGGATATTGCCGGTATTACCATGCCGGTTACGAAGCATAATTTCATTGTGAAGCGGGCGGACGATCTGGTCCGTACGATACGGCGCGCATTTTATATCGCGGCGGAAGGCAGGCCGGGCCCGGTTCTGGTCGATATTCCAAAGGATATTACAGCGGCAAAGGTAGAATACACCAGTAAGACGCCGGAGAAGATCAAACCATACACGGATTCAATTCATGACGAGGATCTGGAAAACGCCGTGCAGATGATCTGCCATGCAAAGAAACCGTATATTTTTATCGGAGGAGGCGCCAATATATCCGATACAAGCGAAGAGCTTACGGAGTTTGTACATCTTGCAGATGCTCCCGCAGCCGATTCCCTGATGGGCAAGGGTGCTTTTTCCGGGACAGATCCGCTTTATACAGGCATGCTCGGCATGCATGGCACGAAAACGTCAGATCTGGGGGTCAGTCTCTGTGACCTGCTGATCGTTATCGGCGCGCGGTTCAGTGACCGTGTTACCGGAAATACTAAGAAATTCGCACGTCATGCCAGAATTCTGCAGATTGATATCGATCCTGCGGAAATCAACAAGAATGTTGTTGTGGACAGCAGCATTATCGGCGATATTGCCGAGGTCCTCAGGCGGCTCAATAAAATGCTTCCGCAGCAGAATCACGCGGAATGGGTCGCGGAAATCAATGATTTAAAGAAGAAATATCCGCTTGCAGTGCCGAAAAACGGACTGTCCGGACCATTTATTGTCGATCAGATTTACAGAATGACCAAGGGAAAGAGTATCATTGCGACAGAGGTAGGGCAGAATCAGATGTGGGCAGCGCAGTATTACTGCTACACGAAGCAGCGCACATTTCTGACATCGGGCGGCCTTGGAACGATGGGCTACGGCTTAGGCGCCGCAATCGGCGCAAAAGCGGGAATGCCGGACAAAACGGTCGTCAATGTGGCCGGCGACGGCTGTTTCCGCATGAATATGAATGAAATCATCACGGCAGTCCGCAGCAGAATACCGGTGATTGAAGTAATCATCAACAACCATGTATTAGGTATGGTGCGCCAGTGGCAGACACTTTTCTATGACAGACATTATTCGGCGACCGTGCTGGACGATGGTGTGGATTTTACTGGCATTGCCAGAGCTATGGGCGCGGAAGCGGTCCGTGTTGAGACGCAGGATGAATTTAAAGCGGCGTTCCGGAAAGCACTCTCTGCCGACGTTCCGTTTGTCCTGGACTGTCAGATCGATAAGGACGACATGGTGTGGCCCATGGTCGCACCCGGTGCATCGATAAGTGAAGTGATTGATGAAGAGGATACAAAGCTTGGAAAATAATCCATCCGCGGATAACAGCATCGGCCGTTTTTCCATTAATGGCAGTGTGCTTAAATGGATCGCCGTCATAACGATGGTCATTGACCATACCGGCGTGGCGGTCATTGCCAGAGTTATGGCTTCAGCCGGTCCGGAAAGCACGGTACCGTGGGAAACCATATACAGCACGATGCGCATGATTGGAAGAATTTCCTTCCCGCTATTCTGCTTTCTGCTGACAGAGGGCTTTTTTCATACGCGCAGCAGAAGAAAATACGGAATACGTCTGCTGATCTTTGCGCTTCTTTCCGAGGTGCCGTTTGATCTTGCGATTAACGGAAGGCTTCTGGATTTTTCTGGCCAGAATATTTTCTTTACACTTTTTATCGGACTTATCACGATGGATCTGATGGAATGGAAGCAGGACAGTTTTATGTGGAAAATCGCGGCATGTGCTGTATGCGCGTCAGCGGCTGAACTGCTTCATACGGATTACGGATGGTATGGCATAGTACTTATCACAGTACTGTACCTCTTCCATGAAAACAGAAAACAGCTCTGCATTTCAGGCGCAGTGCTGTCATTGCTGGAGCTTCCGGCTTCGCTTGCATTTCTGCCGGTCTTTTATTACAATGGCAGAAGAGGAAAACAGAGTAAATATTTTTTCTATATATTTTATCCGGCACACCTGCTGGCACTGTATTTTGCAGCAGAATGGATTCTGAAGATGTAAGGAGATGTCCGTATGGAGGCATTTAAGGAGAAATTTTTCAGCGAGCTGAACACCACCTTATCCGGTGTCGCGTCTTTATGTATCAAGGTAATTCTGGCACTGATCATTTTCTTTATTGGTTATAAGATGATCAGCTGGGTCAGAAAAATCGTCAGGAAAAGCCTTGTAAAAATCGACGCTGATCCCGGTGTCCGCGGTTTTATCGATTCGACGATACGTGTCGGCCTCGATATTCTTCTGATTCTGGGCATTCTAGGCTGGGTAGGTGTGCAGTCGGCTACGATTGCCGCAATACTCGCATCAGCGGGACTGGCGCTTGGAATGGCACTGCAGGGAAGTCTGTCGAATGTAGCCGGCGGCGTGTTGATTCTGGTGCTGAAGCCTTTTCGTATCGGTGACTATATTGTGGAGGATACGAAGAAAAATGCCGGGACAGTGAAGGAAATCGGGCTGTTTTATACAAAACTCGCTACGATTGACAACCGGATCGTCGTTCTGCCGAACGGAACACTGGCAAACTGCAGCATAACAAATTATACAATGGAGAATACGATGAAGCTGGATCTTTCGATCGGTATCTCATATCAGTCCGATATAGTCAAGGCGAAGGCGGTGCTTACGGATATTCTGAATCAGGACGAGGACACGATTAAGAAGGACGATATCGATGTTTTCGTAAAGGATTTAGGCGGCAGTTCTGTTACGATCGGTTTTCGCGCTTGGGTGAGCGGTGAAAAGTACTGGCCGGCAAAATACAGAATTCTGGAAACAGTCAAAACACGGCTTGAAAAGGAAGGTATCAATATTCCGTATCAGCAGATCGATGTCCATATTCAGGATAATTGAGAAAAGTGCTTGCATATTTTGACTTTTTCGTTATAATAGTAATGTGGCTGTCACGAAGGCAGTTGAATGATACGCTGCATTATGCTGGAATAGCTCAGCTGGTAGAGCACTTCACTCGTAATGAAGGGGTCGTCAGTTCAAATCTGATTTCCAGCTTGAATACTAACAGATGGGGATTCCAATCGGAATTCCCATTTTTTTGAAACGGGGTTTCCTATGAAGGAGAATGCACAGCTTATTCTGGACAGTGAGCTTAAGAGAATCGAAGCGTCCCAGGCGGTGCCGCGGCTTTTCCTGCACAGCTGCTGTGCGCCGTGCAGCAGCTATGTGATAGAGTATCTTTCCGCGTATTTCCGCATTACGGTTTTTTATTATAATCCGAATATTTCGCCTGAGATGGAATATCGGCATCGTGCGGAAGAGGAAAAGCGGCTGATTCATGAAATGCCGGCTGAGAATGAAGTGCTTTTCAAAGAAGGCATGTATGAACCGGAACGGTATTATGAAGCAGTGAAGGGGCTTGAGAAAGAGCCGGAAGGCGGTGCCCGGTGCGAACAATGTTTCCGGCTCCGTCTCGGGGAAACAGCCAGGTTTGCCGCCGCCGGCGGTTATGATTACTTTACGACGACACTTTCGATCAGCCCGCTTAAAAATGCGTCGCTGCTGAATGATATAGGACGTGAGCTTGCTTTGAAATATCATATTCCGTATCTTGTTTCGGATTTTAAGAAGCGGGGCGGGTATCAGCGTTCCATTGAGCTTTCGAAGGTGTACGGATTATACAGACAGAATTTCTGCGGCTGCATTTTTTCGAAGCCGCCGTCAAATGATAATGATTAGGAAAAGGGGGATTTGTTATGGCACAGCTGTGGGGAGGACGTTTTACAAAGGAAACGGACGAACACGTCAAACGATTCAACGCGTCTATTTCATTTGATTCCAGACTTGCGTCACAGGATATTGAGGGCAGCATGGCGCACGTCTGCATGCTTGGAAAACAAGGCATACTTACGAAGGATGAGATGAAGCAGATTGCATCGGCGCTCAAGGATATCCGCGCCGGCCTGGAGTCGGGTGATCTGGTAATAACGGATGATTATGAGGATATTCACAGCTTTGTGGAAGCAAAGCTGATTGAGCGGACCGGCGACACGGGTAAGAAGCTTCATACAGGACGAAGCAGGAATGATCAGGTAGCGCTTGATATGCGGCTTTATACACGCCGTCATGTCCGTGAAATGGACTGGCTTCTTATTAAGCTTCTGGAAGTGCTGCTGTCGGTTATGGAAAACAATCAGGAAACGTATATGCCGGGCTTTACACATCTTCAGAAAGCACAGCCGGTGACACTTGCACATCATACAGGCGCGTTCTTTGAAATGTTCAGGAGGGATCGGGACAGACTCCATGATCTGTATGCAAGAATGAATTACTGTCCGCTTGGCGCCGGAGCACTTGCAGGTACAACGTATCCGCTTGACCGTGATTACACCGCGTATCTTATGCGTTTTACCGCCCCGACCAGAAACAGCATGGATTCTGTGTCTGACAGGGACTATCTCATCGAGTATTTATCGGCACTTTCCATGATCATGATGCATTTAAGCCGTTACTGTGAAGAAATCATCCTCTGGAATTCCAATGAATACCAGTTCGTTGAAATTGATGATTCGTACAGTACTGGAAGCAGCATTATGCCGCAGAAGAAGAATCCGGACATCGCCGAGCTTATCCGCGGGAAAACCGGCAGGGTATACGGATCGCTCATGTCAATGCTTACAACGATGAAGGGACTGCCGCTTGCATATAACAAGGACATGCAGGAGGACAAGGAAGTCGTGTTTGACGCGATGGATACTGCTGTGAACTGTGTCGTTCTTTTTACAGGCATGATGGAGACCATGAAATTCCGTCCGGAACGTATGGAAGCGAGCGCAAAGAATGGCTTTACAAATGCGACTGACGCGGCTGATTATCTTGTCGGACACGGGATTCCGTTCCGCGATGCGCATGAGATTATAGGGAAAATGGTTCTCTTCTGCATCAATAAGGGGATCGGCCTTGATGACATGTCGCTTGAAGAGTATCAGACCTTTTCAGAATGCTTCGGTGAGGATATTTACAGTGCAATCAGCATGAAAAACTGTGTCGAACGGAGAATTACGAAGGGTGCGCCAGGCACCCGGGCAATGCAGGAGGAAATCGCGGAATGCCACGCATATCTTGAGGAGCAGTGGCAAGTGCCCGGCCATTCTGCAGATAAATAACCGGATGATCATGTTTTGCTTGATTTTTCATGTCAGCTGCTGTAATATTTATGCCATTAAATGAGGGAACGGAGTGAAGATTATGGATCAGAAACTGAAAGTAGGAATTCTTGGCGCAACGGGTATGGTCGGTCAGCGTTTTATATCGATTCTGCAGGATCATCCGTGGTTTGAAATTGTAACTCTGGCTGCAAGCGCGCGGTCTGCGGGCAAGACGTATGAGGAGGCTGTAGGAGGCCGCTGGAAGATGGAAACTCCGATGCCGGATTCGGTCAGAAAGATGATTGTCATGAATGTGAGCGATGTGGAGAAGGTCGCGTCGACCGTTGATTTTGTCTTCAGTGCCGTGGATATGACGAAAGATGAAATCCGTTCCATCGAGGAGGAGTACGCAAAGACGGAAACACCGGTTGTTTCCAATAACAGCGCACACAGATGGACACCGGATGTACCGATGGTAATTCCGGAAATCAATCCGGAGCATTTCAGCGTGATAGCGGCACAGCGTGCACGCCTTGGTACGGAGCGTGGATTTGTCGCTGTAAAGCCGAACTGTTCCATTCAAAGCTATACACCATGCATTGCCGCATGGAAGGAATTTGAGCCGCAGGAGCTTGTCGTCACAACGTATCAGGCTATATCCGGCGCAGGCAAGACATTTGAAGACTGGCCGGAAATGAAGGGCAATATTATTCCATATATCGGCGGAGAAGAGGAGAAGAGCGAGCAGGAGCCGCTCAAGGTCTTCGGCAGTGTAAAGGACGGTCAGATTGTGAAAGCGTCTCTGCCAAAGATCACATGCCAGTGCGTACGCGTTCCGGTACTGAACGGCCATACGGCTGCTGTTTTTATTCGCTTTGGGAAGAAGGTATCAAAGGAGCAGCTGATTGAAAAGCTGAGATCTTTCAGCGGAATCCCTCAGGAGCTCCATCTTCCAAGTGCGCCGAAGCATTTTATTCAGTATCTGGAGGAGAATGACCGACCGCAGGTAGCGCTTGATGTCGATTATGAGCGTGGAATGGGCGTAACAATCGGAAGGCTTCGCGAAGATACCATTTATGATTATAAGTTCATCGGACTTTCGCACAATACGTTAAGAGGAGCTGCCGGAGGTGCGGTGCTCTGTGCGGAAACACTGACTGCCAAAGGGTTTATCAAGGCAAAATAGGGTAGTCAGTATGGAATGTTAGTGACATAAGACGGCAGGCGGGACTGTGATCTGACACGCTTGCTTCGGATATTTTCACACTCGCCTTTTGATGGCTGCAGATTAAACTCGCGGGCGGATTTCGGTTTCATCTTGAGAGGATGGAATGAAGCCCGCTTCAGACAGTAATCTGCAGCCATCGCTTCGTGTAAAAATATTCCGAAGCCGCGCTGACGTCAGAGCACAGTCCCGCCTGCCGTCTTATGTCTTCATAATCGCATTCTGAGACGATACACAGAATGCCTGTTATTCTTGACTGAATAAATAGTGAATTTCTGTGGAATGCAGGGGGAGGTACCGTATGAGGGATGACTTCAAGCTTTGTTTCTGCTTTTTCCGCACGAAGCGATGGCTGCAGATTACTGGCTGAAGCGGGCAGAATTCAGCAGCCTCATTTAATCCGCCAAGATCCGCCCGCAAGTTTAATCTGCAGCCATCCATAGGCGAGTGCGGAAAAAACAGAAACGAAGCGGTCATCCCTCATACGGTACCTCCCCCTCCTCCCCTGGCATTCACAATTCATTTGTCAGATATCCCTCAGTACGCTATAATATCCCTATAACAATTTTTGGAGATAAACATGGGAAAATCTTTATTCATAGCCGAGAAACCAAGTGTCGCGCAGGAATTCGCGAAGGTTCTTCATCTGGATACAAGCAGAAAAAACGGATATCTGGAGTCAGAGGATTCGATCATTACGTGGTGTGTCGGTCATTTAATTACAATGAGCTATCCGGAAGCATACGATGCCAGATTCAAGAAGTGGAGTGTCAGTACACTTCCTTTTCTGCCGGAGGAATTTAAATACGAGGTGATTCCTGCGGCTGCCGGTCAGTATAAAATTGTAAAGGAGCTTCTGACGCGGGATGATGTTGAGACGATCTATGTCTGCACTGATTCCGGCCGCGAAGGAGAATATATATATCGTCTTGTGGAACAGATGGCAGGAGTGAAAGGGAAGAACAGACGTCGTGTGTGGATCGACTCGCAGACCGAGGATGAGATCCGGCGCGGAATCCGTGAGGCTAAGGACTTGTCGGCTTATGATGATCTTGCGGAATCGGCGTATCTGAGGGCCAAAGAAGATTACCTGATGGGAATCAATTTCTCCAGGGCACTGACACTGAAATATGGAAACGGCATGGCGTCTTATCTTGGGAAGCGGTACGTTGTGATATCGGCAGGACGTGTGATGACATGCGTACTTGGAATGACGGTTAGAAGAGAGCGGGAAATCCGGAACTTTGTGAAGACACCATTTTTCAGAGTAATCCTGACGCTGGATGATGAAGGACAGCAGTTTGACGGGGAATGGCGCGCGGCAGAGGGATCACGGTATTATAATTCGCCGCTGCTTTATAAGGAAAACGGATTCCGTGAACGGAAAGATGCGGAAGAGCTGGCTGATTTTCTCAGAGGTCTGCCGCAGACGGCTGAAATTGCCGATATCAGCCGGAAACGGGAAACCAGGAATGCTCCGCTGCTTTTTAATCTTGCCGAACTGCAGAATGAGTGTTCCAGAAGATTTAAAATCAGCCCGGACGCGACGCTTTCGATTATTCAGGAATTATATGAGAAGAAGCTGGTTACGTATCCGAGAACGGACGCCCGTGTGGTTTCGACGGCCGTTGCCCGTGAAATCAATAAAAATATCAGCGGTCTGCGGAATTTTCCGCCTGTTTCGCAATATGCGGGCTGGATACTGGATAACAAGAAATGGCAGAAGCTTTCAGGTACACGGTATGTAGATGACAGTAAGATAACCGATCATTACGCGATCATTCCGACCGGGCAGGGCCTCAAGGCGCTTGGATCGCTGAAAGGGCATGCGCCTGCGGTATATGAGCTTATTACAAGACGGTTTCTCAGTATTTTTTATCCTCCGGCGGTGTACCAGAAGGTATCCATTGAAACGGTAATGCAGACGGAACATTTTTTCTCGGGCTTCCGGATTCTGGCGGAGAATGGCTATCTGGAGGTCATGGGATCGGATCAGCAGACCGCATCGGGAGACAAGGAGGATTCGCAGCTTTTTACAATGGCATTTTTTGAAATCTGCAAAAAGATGCGAAAGGGCATGATGATCCCGGTTTCTTCCGTCAATATCAAGGAAGGGGAAACGACGCCTCCGCGCAGGTATAATTCCGGCAGTATGATACTTGCCATGGAAAATGCCGGGCAGCTGATTGATGATGAAGAGCTGCGGGAACAGATTAAAGGCTGCGGAATCGGAACTTCCGCGACAAGAGCTGAAATCCTGAAGAAGCTTTTTACAATCGGATATCTGCACCTTAACAGCAAGACTCAGATCATTACGCCTACGATGTACGGTGAGATGGTCTATGACGCCGTCGATCATTCGATACGGCCGCTCTTGAACCCGGAGCTTACCGCAAGCTGGGAAAAGGGCCTTACATATGTGGCGGAGGGTACGATTGAACCGAGGGAATACATGACAAAGCTGGAAAAGTTTGTAACGACAAAAACAAACGGCGTTATTTCCATGCATAATGAGAGTTCACTCAGAAGTCTTTACGATAAAGCTTCTGCTTTTTATAAAAAGAACCCGGACAAGGAGAAAAGAAATGAACGAAAATCTTCAGGAACTGGAAATACAGAATCTGTTTGACCTGAATGAGACAATAGCATCGGAACTGTTTCAGTCCTTTCGGTATCCGTGGGAGGTACTTGCGTCCATTAAAGAATTTATCTGCAAAATCGGTCCGCAGCTTCCGGAATCGGAATATGAAAAACGAGGAGATGATATCTGGGTATCGAAATCAGCCTTGGTTTATGAGAGCGCATATCTTCACGGACCGCTTATTATCTGTCCCGGTGCTGAAATCCGGCACTGTGCCTTTATCCGCGGGAGCGCGATTGTAGGCGAGGACGCAACGGTAGGAAATTCCACGGAACTTAAGAATGCGGTTCTCTTTAATAAAGCACAGGCACCGCATTACAATTATGTAGGTGATTCGATTCTCGGTTATCGTTCTCATATGGGAGCCGGTGCTATTACATCAAATCTGAAATCGGACAAGACGAATGTCACAGTTCGTTTTCAGGAACAGAAGATTGCGACGGGAATTCGTAAGTTTGGAGCGGCGCTGGGAGACAATGTGGAAATAGGCTGCGGTTCCGTGCTGAATCCGGGAAGTGTGATCGGCCGGGATACAATGGTTTACCCGCTTTCCATGGTACGCGGCTATATTCCTCCTCGTTCCATCTTCAAAGAAAAGGGGAATGTTGTTACAAAAGAGCCTTGACAAGGACTTCGGCCTTTGGTATTATTAATGAAACTTCAGTGCTTTAAAGCGTTACGGTTTAAAGCAACAATGCAAAAGGCCAAGGGGGATTTATAATGGTAGTCAAGGTTACGCTGCTCGTCATCTTTTTTACGGTTATGGTAATTATCGGTATTTATGCCAGAAATACCGCGGCAACAGTAAATGGGTTTGTTCTGGGAGGCAGATCGGTCGGTCCGTGGCTTTCTGCTTTTGCATATGGAACGTCTTATTTTTCAGCTGTAGTATTTGTCGGATATGCAGGGCAGTTTGGATGGAAATACGGTATTGCCTCGATCTGGATCGGCATAGGAAATGCCCTGATCGGATCACTGCTTGCGTGGATTGTGCTGGGCAGACGGACGCGAATCATGACACAGCACCTGTCGTCCAATACAATGCCTGACTTTTTTGGAACACGATATAAGAGCAAGGCACTTAAGATTACGGCGTCCATGATCGCTTTTATTTTTCTGGTACCGTATACATCATCGATATACAACGGGCTTTCCAGACTGTTCGGGATGGCTTTTAATGTGCCGTATTCCGTATGTGTGCTGCTGATGGCTGTGTTTACGGCTGTATATGTTATTCTCGGCGGATACGTGGCTACTGCCATGAATGATTTTATCCAGGGCATTATCATGCTTGGAGGCATTATTGCAGTCATATACGCGGTTCTCAATGGTCAGGGCGGTTTCATGGAAGCAATCCGGAAGATGTCGGAGATACCGAGTGATATCCCGGCCACACTTGGCCAGCAGGGTGCGTTTACTTCTTTCTTTGGAACGGATCCGGCCAATCTGCTCGGTGTTGTTATTCTTACGTCACTTGGTACGTGGGGTCTGCCGCAGATGATTCATAAGTTTTATGCGATCCGGAATGAGAAGGCGATACGCTCCGGTACGATTATTTCAACGGTGTTTGCCATTATCGTTTCGGGCGGATGCTATTTTCTCGGAGGCTTCGGAAGACTTTTTGACAGTGCGGAGCTGTATAAGGCAAACGGATCGATAATTTATGACGCGATTATCCCGCACATGCTTTCTACGCTTTCCGATGCGATGATCGGCATTGTGGTAGTGCTGGTGCTGTCAGCGTCCATGTCGACGCTGTCTTCGCTTGTGCTTACTTCAAGCTCTACGCTTACGCTTGATTTCCTGAAGGATAATTTCATCAAGAAGATGAGTGATAAGAAACAGCTCCTGACAATGCAGATCCTGATTGTTTTCTTTATTGTAGTTTCGGTGGTGCTTGCGCTGAATCCTCCTACGTTTATCGCGCAGCTTATGGGCATCAGCTGGGGCGCACTTGCAGGCGCGTTTCTGGCCCCGTTCCTTTACGGGCTGTACTGGAAGGGTGTTACCCGTGCTTCCGTCTGGGCAAGCTTTGCCGCCGGTGTCGGAATAACGGTTTTGAATCTCTTTTTCCATTTTATCGCATCGCCGATTAACGCGGGAGCGATTGCGATGGTGGCAGGACTTGTCATTGTCCCTGTGGTAAGTCTTATTACACCGAAAATGGATGAAAAAGATATTGCAGAGATCTTTTCATGCTATAAAGAAAAGGTTACAATTAAGAGGACGGAATCGCTGGAAGATTAAAATCGCGTGCTGATGCAAGGGTGATGTGAATGGAAGCAGCGTACAATGAAGGGAAACATAAGAATAAAACACCGTATATTGCGTTGATTCTGCTTCTTGCCATACTTGGCATCGTTATTTTTGCACTTTATAAAAGTGATGTAACCGGTACGTATAAAGAGCCGATCCGGAATTTTGCCATCGGATGTGCAAATCATGATATAGAAATGCTGGCGGCAACATCGCCGTCAGTCTATTTAAAGGCGATGGAGCAGAAGGAATTCACAGACAGCTTTACTGCCAACAGAATCATAGTATACATGCTGGGTAATGAAAGTATGGTAACAAAGCTGAAGTATACCATTCATTCAGCGGATGTCTGTTCTGCAGATGAGATTGCCTCAATTGAAAAAAGCTACGCTGATGCGGGAGCGGAGATATCGGTTACGGATGCCAGAAAGCTCGATATTACCTGGAAATTCTATGAGGAATATCATCGCGGGCGGCGGGAACGCAGGAAAGAATACATCGTGTTCCAGTCGGACGGAAAGTGGTACCTGGACAGCTTATATGGGGTGGAAACACAGGATCAGACCGCATATTGAAATCCGATTCAGAAAAAAAATAAATATCACATAAATATATGTTGCAGAAATGCGCAGAATATGATAGTATATGTATATTCATATTCTGCGTATTTTTCTTGACATCTGCCGTGAAGTATAATACTATAGAATAAAGTTAAGCGAACATGTGTTTGCACAGCAGAAGGAGTACAT
>Ga0163159_1001046_pt1 | contig 28600 bp, 37 predicted proteins | sample BioMet9_FD_108702 | JGI IMG/M metagenome (GOLD analysis project Ga0163159, IMG submission 108702) | Microbial communities from bioreactor (seeded with sewage sludge) at Lawrence Berkeley National Lab, California, USA - Biofuel... | ecosystem: Engineered > Bioreactor > Anaerobic > Unclassified ... | reverse complement strand
GTAGGCCTTGCCAACCACGGCGTCCTTGAGACGCAGCCCCTCGGGAGTGAATACGGCGAAGGTTCCGGCGTTGGAGCCTCCGGCCACGGTGCACTCCAAAGAGTAGACACCGGACTCTGCCTGATCGCCCAGAGCCAGACCGGAGATGACCCCGTTGCCCGCGTTGCCGGCATCCGCAGCGGCCACCGGCGCGCCCTTGGTGACGCAGCCGACCACCGCACACAGGGGAATGGCCGAGGCGGTAAAGGTCACCGTCTCGCGGGAAAATCCGTCCAATTCCTGTCGGACGATGTCCGGCAGTCGGTTGCGTTCGGTGAGGATGGTGGTCATTTCGTGGCGCCTCCGAATTTCTTGCTGACAAAGTCAACCAGCGCGTTGGCACTGCTGGACGGTCCATGAGGTTTGCCAGCCCCCGGGGCCACGCCGCCGGGATCCAGCCCCTGCAACGCGGCCAACATGGCCGCGTTGGGATCCTTCCCTTCCGGCGCCGGCTTGCCAGGATCGACACCCATGATGGCGGCAGCCTGGGTCAGGGCTTCGCCGGTCAGGCCGGCGGACAAGGCCTTTTCCAACCGCCCCTTGAGATCGTCCCCGCCGAGCGCCCCGGCCAGGGCCAACACCTTTTGGCGCTCGGCCGTGGCAGCCTCGGCCTTGGCAGTTTCCAAGGCGGGGGCCGTTTCGGTTGCAGCGGCCTGTTTCCCCTCGGCCAGCACGGACTGGTAAAGGTCGGGGTGCTGCGTCTGCAGCGTGGTTTTGTCCATGGTATCCTCCCGGATGGACGCACAAAATTCGTCCCTGTTTTGTATGCGGTCGATCAGGCCGGCATCCAGGCCCGCCTGTGCCAGAAACACCTTGCCTTCGGCCCACTGCCCGGCCTGGGTGGCGTCGAGCCCGCGATGAGCGGCCACCCCTTGAGTGAAAAGCGCATACAGCCCGTCAAACCGGGATTGGATGGAGGCGAGAGCCTCGGGGGACAGCGGCTCGTAGCTGTTGCCGTAGGCCTTTTCCTTGCCGGCGCGGATGACGGTAAATTTGTAGCCGGCCGATTTGGCGGCCTGGGAAATCTCGCAGTGCACCCCCACCACGCCGATGGATCCAACCTCAGTCGTCGGGTTGACGGCCAGAATGCGGGCGGTCGAAGCGAGCCAATAAGCGGCCGAACAGCATTGGCCATCGGCCCAGGCGTAGACCGGCTTGGTCGCATCAGCTGCGGCGATGACGGTCGATAACTCCTGAACGCCGGACGCATCGCCGCCGGGGCTATCGACGTCGAGGAGAATGGCGCGCACCGAAGCGTCGTCCACGGCTTGGCGCACCTGATTGCCTATGGACGCATAGCTGCTGCCCATGGACCACCAGCGATCGGCCTTGGAAAGCGCCCCCGAAATGGGAATGACGGCGATGCCACCGTCGAGCAGCTCATAGGGACGAGTCTGCCGAGGATCCCAATCCAGAAATACCGCATTCCCCAAGCGCATCCGCTCGGACGTCTGGCGCAGCCACCGATCCAGGGCCGTGGCTTCCATGAACCACATGGCCGGAATCATGGACGCACCTCCCCTGCTTGACCGGACGCCAGAAAACCTCCGGCCGGAGGCTCATCCGGGGGAACGCCCTGGTCCGGTGTGGATTCCGTCGTGCCCCCCAGGGAAAATTCCAATCCACGATCGGCCATATCCTGGCGGTCGGCGGCGATCTGATCGAAGACTTCCTCGGCGTCACGGCCCTGCTCACCGATGACATCAGAATGGGACATCACGCCGATGCGGAGTGCCAGCTCATTGGCCTGCATCTCCTTGAGCGGGTCCACGTAGCCGCGCGGCGGCGGTGCCCACCATACGGCGGTCCACAGGTCCATATCCTCGTAAAAGCGGTCTATACCGCCTATACCGCCCGGAATGGTCCAGTACCCGCGCAACAGAGCCTCCTCCTGAACCATGGCCCAGGTGGGGTCGCAGAATTGGCGAATGAACCAGTTGCGGTACTCGGTGCAGACCCGCCAGAATTCCAGCAGCGCGGCCCGGGCCGAGGAGTAGTTCGTCTGGCTGTAGTCTTTGAGCAGCTGTTCGTAGGGGACACCGGCCGAAGCACCGATGGTGCGTAGGATGAGGCGGAAAAAATCGGCAAAGTTGTTGCCCGGCCGGTTGCTTTGCAGCACGTTGGCCGCCTCGCCCTCGTTGAGATACAAAAATTGGCCTGGGCTGACGCACTGATAATACCGGTTCATTTTGGGATCATAGCCTTCGCCGGATGTCCCCATGGTGGTCTGGATAGCCACGGGGATGGACGACGTCAGGATCTGGGCGATGACCTCATAGTCCAGGAAATCGTACTTGTCCTTGAACAGCTTGATGACGGACGCCAGGGCCGGTTCGCCCCGCCACTGCTCGGAACGGTTGTAGCGGTAGCCGTGGAAAACAAGCTGGCGATGCCCACGCTTGGCCTCGACCGTCTTCCAGTTTTCTATCTCAAATCCATCGCTGGGATTCTTGATGTGGTACCGGACCGGCGCACCCGTGCCCGGATCGACCTCGACGCCGTCGCGTAGTGTCCCGTCATCAATCCGGTCCGGGGGCGAACAGAGCCGTTCCGGGTGCACCTCCTGGAGAGCAAAAGAGAAACGCCGCGCAGGGTCGTCGAGCATCCTGGCCAGGAAAAGGTATTCACCGCAGCGGATGGCCTCGCGGATGGCCAGTCCCTGAATATCAAAAAAATGCATCTGCCCGCCGGCATGGGCCTCGCGGCACCAGCGTCGGAAGGCGCGTTCCTGGTCACGGGCGATGCGGCGTGCATCCTCGGGTGAAATATCCAGATCAACCGCACGCAGCCGACTTTGCGGGGCCAGTCCCCATCCGGTGATGTTGAGGGTCTTGGTGTCGATCAGGCTTTGGGCGTGCCCGTCGTTGGCCGCCAGATCCTCGGCGCGGGAAAGTACCGTCTGCCGATCAGTGGCACCATAACCGGCCGGAAGCCTGGTTGGATTCCAGCCGGCCATGGTGCCGACATGACCGGCGGCGACACGACGAACAGGACGGGCGCGATGCGGACGGACGGCAGTGGCCCCCGAAGCCAGATGGCGGGCCGGAGCGTTAGCCATGATCGGCCAGACCTCCGGTGATACGGGCGGTGACGAACCGCGAGCTTGTCCGGTTGGCCGAGGCGGCAGCCTCGGCCAACCGGACGGCACGGGCATAAACGAGAAGAAAACTGCGGATTTCTGCTGCGTCGGCCCGGGTCAGTGCCCGGCCGGCGAGGGTGTAGGATTGGCTGGTGGCCACGGCCATCTCGGCCTGCTTCCACAAATCAAGACGTTCCCGGAGCTCCGCAACGGTGTAGGCCTCCGCCAGGATGGAGGCATCACGTTCAATAAGGGTTCCGGAGTTGGCGCTCATGGCCCATGAATAAATTGTACAGGGCCTCACGTCGTGGAAACGTCGGAAAATTTGGAAAGCGTGGACAGTTTTTTACGATGGAACAAATTTTTTAGGGTAGCAGACCGACGATGCGGCTTCGAGGACAGAAAAATTCGAAAAATGGACACATAATCCCGGTTGACAATAGGTCATAAGTGACCTATTTCTTCTCACATGAAAGCCAAGCAGTTCATGAAAAAACTTCGTGAATCCGGGGTGACATTCACCAAGCCCCGCCGGAGCGGCAGCCATTACATGGCGCATTTCGCCGGCAAGCAGGCTCCGGTGATGTTCCACGGCGAGGACCTGAGCCCGGATTACTGCAAAATGGTCTGCCGGCAGCTTGGCCTGGACCCGAAGGAGGTGCTGTAATGCGCTATCGCGTGACCTTGACTCCGGCCGAGGGAGGAGGATTCCTCTCCGAGTTGCCCGATTTCCCGGGTGTCTTTTCGTTCGGGAAGGACCGGCAGGAGGCCCTGGGTATGGTGTTGGACGCGGCCCTGACCGTGTGCGCGCAAAAGATCCTCGACAAGGACCCCATTCCTTTTCCGAAGCGCGCGGTCCGGTCGGGCGATTCCATCGACCTGCCACCCATGGTGGTCGCCAAAGTGGCGATTCATAATGCCATGGTCGACCAGGGGGTGACGCAAGTCGCTCTGGCCGAACGCCTCAAGACGGACCCTAAGGCCATCCGGCGGCTACTCGATATCGACCACAAGTCAAAGTGGGAACAACTTGAGGAAGCCCTGCGCGTCCTGGGATATGTGATCCATGCCGAAGTGGAGCGGGCGCCACAACTGCCCAAGTTCCGCGCGGCGTAGGAGGCGAAGCATGAGACGCAACCTGTGTGGCATCATCCTGACAGCGATTGTCCTCGCGATAGCAGCCGGCACGGCCCTGGCCGGGGACACGCAGTATTACAATGCAAAGGGTCAGTACGTCGGCAAGAAGGACGCTGCCGGGCGATATGGCAACGCGAAAGGCCAGATCCGGGCACGGAAAGACGAGCAAGGGCGAGTCTACGACGACAAGGGGCGATATCGCGGAAAAGAAGACCGTGATACCGCCCCAGGCAACAGCGCGCCGGCCTCCACGCCAAAGTAGGCCGCCCTGCCCCTATGCTCCTGGGCAGACATCCCAGCGTTTATACAAATTTAGTATTGTTTATTATTATGGACAACGCGCCCGGCTTGCCGCTATGAGGGAGCCATGTGCGCGTTCCTCTCCATCCTGCCCGTGGACGGCCGGTCCCGGTTGCCGCTGCCGTTGTATCTGTCGCCGGTGACGGCCGGATTCCCAAGTCCGGCCGAGGATTACATCGACCGCAAACTCGACCTGAACGATCTTCTTATCCGCCACAAGGCGGCCACGTACTTCGTGCGCGTGGCCGGCGAATCCATGCGCGACGCAGGCGTCAGCGACGGCGATATCCTCATTGTGGACCGGGCTCTGGAGCCACGAAACGACAGCATTGTTGTCGCCGCCCTTGACGGCGATCTCACCGTCAAGCGGTTACGCCGACAACACGGCAAAATTTTTCTCGTCCCGGAAAATCCCGATTATGCGCCTATCGAGGTGCCGGCCGAATCCTCGCTCATGGTTTGGGGCGTGGTCACCTATGTCATTCACAAGGCGGGCTAGGCATGTCCTGCTTTGCCCTGGTGGACTGCAATTCGTTTTACGCTTCCTGCGAGCGCGTCTTTGTCCCGTCCCTGACAGGGCGCCCCATCGTTGTCCTCTCGAACAACGACGGTTGCGTGGTCGCCCAGTCCGCCGAAGCCAAGGCTCTTGGCATCGGCATGGGAAAGCCGGCCTTTCAATGCCGCGCCTTGTTCAAGCGCTACAACGTCGCCGTCTTTTCCTCGAATTATACGCTCTATGGCGACCTGTCCTCGCGGGTCATGTCGACCCTGGCACGGTTCACGCCGAACCTGGAGGTCTATTCCATCGACGAAGCGTTCCTTGACTTGGCCGGCATGCCCCGGGACGTCGTCGACTACAGCCGGCATATCCGGGAGACGGTGGGAAAGTGGACGGGCATTCCCGTTTCGGTCGGCATCGGCCCCACCAAAACCCTGGCCAAGGTGGCCAACCGTACGGCCAAAAAGGACGCAAGCCACGGCGGCGTTTTCCATTTCGCATCCTGCCCCGACCCTGACGCCCTGCTGGAGCGGTTTCCTGTGGAAGACGTGTGGGGCATCGGCCGGCGTTATGCGGCTATGCTGGCACGGTACGGCGTGGTCAACGCCAGACAGTTCCGGGATCTACCTCGGGATTGGGTCAAAAGGAAGATGACGGTAGGCGGTCTGCATACGCAGCTTGAATTGCGCGGCCTGCCATGTCTTGCGCTGGAAGAAATCGTTCAGGCGCGGAAGTCCGCCGTGTCGTCCCGGTCGTTCGGGCGGCCGGTCGTCTCCCTGGAGGATATGCGCGAAGCCCTGGCCATGCATGTGAGCCGGGCGGTGGAAAGGATTCGATCCGAACGCCTGGTCGCCAACGGCGTCACGGTCTGGGTCCAGACAAACACGTTTATCGAAGGCGAGCCACAGTACGCCAATTCCGCCTTTGCGGCCCTGCCGGTGGCAACGGCCCACACGGGCGGCATTCTGAAACACGCCTTGCCGGTGCTGGCGGGCATCTTTCGTACCGGTTTCCGCTACAAAAAGATCGGCGTGATGCTCTCGGGCCTGGAGCGGCAGGGAAATCGCCAGCTTTCGTTACTGGAGCCCACGCCTGCGGACGGCGGCAAAGGCGACCGCCTTATGATCGCCATGGATGCGATCAACGCCCGTTTTGGCCGGGACACCCTGCGCTTGGCCGCCTGCGGGCTCGAACAGCCCTGGAAGATGCGGCAGGCCAAGCGATCGCCCCGCTACACTACGGCCTGGGACGAGCTGCCCACGGTCAAAGCGGGATGACATGCAGCCTGTCTACGCAATCAGAATGCCAGTGCACGTCTTGCCTCTTCCGGCACTGACATCCCCTGAACAGGAAACGGCTCTACGGATCAGGCCCCAAGCTGATCAGCGGCGAGGGTGCAGACAATATGCCGCATGACAGGGGGGCAGACCCCGTTTCCACAGATCTTGACCCGGTCTCTCCTGCTCCCTTTGTCCAGGATGAAATCATTCCCTAATCCCATCGCCCGCTTCAGTTCGGGGACCTGGAGCATTCTCAGAAAGGGAACGCCTTCCTCCCAATGGACAAGACCGAAACGATCCAGTGTGGTCAGGGTCCGGAGCGGCCGGTCAAGGGGCTGCCATCCACCTGCCGCATCTGATCCGTAGTAGACGACGAGGAAATCCTGACCAGGTCCCAGGATGCGGATACCGCAGGATGCCTTTCTGCGCGTGGCAGGGACGCACTCGGCAAGGGGCCTGGACTTCCAACTCCCAGGAGGGTCCAGGATATCCTTGGCCGCTGGGATGACCGTGTCTGGGACACTGACGGCTTCTGGCATCCGCTCACGGTCGCAGAGAAGGAACAACCGATTCCGCTTCTGCGGCACCCCGAACAGAGAGGCATCAAGTACCTGCGGTCGGACATGATAGCCCAACGCCTCGAGCGAGGCCAGGAGCTCCTGATATCTCTCCCAGGACTTCATGTGTATGACATTCTCCACTACGGCCCATCTTGGTCGGAAGTAGCGGAGATACTTCAACACATGCATCGCTGTCATGCGGCTCTTGTCGGACGGAGGGCGGTTTCCGCGGGCGCATGTGTGGCTCGTGCATTCGGGCGAGGCTAAGACCATATCAAAGGGACCGTAGGATGAAACTCTTCCGGGATCGCTCGATTCTCCAACCTCCTCCTGGACACATCGGCCGGCGAAGTTGTCTGAATATACCTGGACCGCCAGATCCCAGCAATCGATACCGCAGGCAATCTCGGCCCCGGCCATTCGGGCACCGTAGCTGCTCCCTCCCCCGCCGCAGAACATGTCCAATACGCGAATTGGCATGGAGCATGCCTACCAGGTTTCAGGCTGGGCCGCCATAGTCCCGGCAGGGGAAATCAAGCAGGAGGCTCCAGGGCCGCAAATATTCTGGTGACGCAGGCACTGGGGTCATTGGCAAGCTGGTGCTCCCATATCCTGACGACCTTCCAACCCTTCCGGCGCAGAGCCCTATGGTTACGCCGATCCCTGAGGCGGTTCTTCTGGATCTTGTCTTCCCATGTGGCTGACAGCTTGTGCTGCCACTGGGGGAACCTCCAACCATGCCAGAAGTCCCCATCTACGAACACCGCGACATGTGCCTCACGGAAGACGAAGTCGGGTCTCCCTGGCAGGTCACGGACATGGGCCTCGAAGTCCAGACACTTCTCCATGAAGGCTTCGGCCATGACCCTTTCCGGACCGGTCCATTTGCCCCGGATATGGGACATGACCATGCTGCGCTTCTCGGGGGACATGATATCCCCACGGTGAGCACGCAGCTTCCCGTTTCCCGCCTTCCCATCCATGTTTTCAAGTGCTAGGGATTTTTCAAAGAACCTGTCAACCTCGAAGAGACACAAGGATGGAAAAGGATGACTGCAACGCCTCAAACGGGAAAGGTAAGAATGCACCCGCGGGCGCGGCTCATCAGGCTACTCGGCGAGGAGCTCATCAGTGACGAGCCGGTAGCCCTGGTCGAACTGGTCAAGAACGCCTACGACGCCGATGCCACCTTCGCCGAAGTGATATTCACGGGAGATGACCCGTCACACCCCGAGAACATCATCGTCCAGGATGATGGACATGGAATGGATGTCGCGACGGTCCTCGGGGCATGGTTCGAGCCGGGTGCCATCACGAAAAAGCTGACGAGGTTGTCGCCAGGCAGCAGGATATATCAGGGGGCAAAGGGCATCGGCCGCTTCGCCGCAGCCAGACTCGGCGGGACGCTGCTCCTGGAGAGCGTTCCCCGGAATGAAGGCACTGGAGTCCTTGTCCTGACCAACTGGGGAGCCTTCGACGACAGCAGCTATCTCGAGGATGTCGAGATTGAATATGAGACCATGGAGAAGGCCGGGTTCGGGACTGGCACACGACTGACGATCGGCGATGTCCGCAAGGAATGGACCCAGGGTGATTACGTTGAGTTGCGTTCTCGCCTGGGAAGGCTTGTCTCTCCCTTCAATGAGATCCTTGATTTTGAGATCAGGCTTGAGATTCCCGGCTATCCAGAGCTGTCCGGCAGGGTGGAACCGCCGGAACTGCTGTTGGCTCCGCTTTACCGGCTTACCGGAGGACTCGATGTGGAAGGTCTTTTTTCCGGTGAACTTGCAGCGGGAGGGACACAGGAGGTGATCGACAAAAGGAGGATTGCGACAAGGGATTTGGCTCCTTCCTGCGGTCCGTTTTCCGTGGACATCCGGGCCTGGGACCGGGATACTGCAAGCCTGAAACCTCTGGCGGAGCGTCTTGGAATCGGCATCCAAAAAATGCGCACGACACTGAATGAGTTCTGCGGCGTGAGCATCTACAGGGACGGCTTCCGGGTCTATCCCTACGGCCAAGCGGGCGACGACTGGCTCCGCCTGGACAATCGCAGCAGGCAGAACCCGACACGCAGTCTCGCCAACAACCAGATTGTGGCGGCGATCCGGATCAGCAGCGATGTGAACAAGGATCTGGTCGACAGGAGTACCCGGGAGGGGCTCGTTCACAACCGGGAGTTCGAGGACCTTGATGACTGGTTCAAGAAGATCCTCACCATCATCGAGGAGAAGCGTTATGCATTAAAACCCCGAGAGGCTGAGGATGCCCCAGCGCAACCTCTTTTCGAGGGGTTCTGCCTGGAAGAGGAGAGAAGTCAGGCTGCCGCCATGCTGGGATCGAATCATCGCGTTGTGATCATGCTCGACGAGGCCGAGAAGCGGATGCGAAGGGAAACCTGCCGCGTGCAGGAGGTGTATTCCCGCCTGCTCATGCTTTCGGGACTCGGGCAGATGGTCGATCAGGTGATCCACGAGATCGGGGCTCCACTCGGCAAAATCAACCGAGGACTGGCGGCACTGGAAAAACGCATGCTGGAATGCCTTGGCAAGCATGACCCGGCCCGCGAGATCCAGGAGGTCGCCAGAGCAAAAGAGGACTGGCCTGACCGGTTCGACAGAATCAAGGCATGGAGTGCTGAGATCCATGGTCTCAGGGAGCGGCTGGACCCGCAGACTCCGGCAAAGCGAGGCAGGACAACCTCCTTCGACGTACGGGACGAGCTCCGGGAAACCCTGGGACTGTTCGACTCCCTCATCCAGAAGCAGGGAATATCCCTGGACGTGCCGGATCCCGGCGTACCGGTGCAGGTCAGGATGTCGCGCTCCGTCCTGGGACAGGTTCTCTCGAACCTCATTGACAACAGCATCTACTGGATCCGCGACGAGAAGGGGAATGAAAAAGGGGGGCATCTCCAGATCAGGCTTGAGGACATCGAGAATGGATTCCGCATCATGGTGGCGGATGATGGCCCTGGCGTGCCCGAGGAGGATGTCAAGCGGATCTTCGACTCCTACTACACCACCAAGGAGAACGGCATGGGACTTGGGCTGTACATTGCAAGCTTGGTCATCGAGCCCTACGGCAGGCTCCTGTACCGCACGGATGGCCCACTTCCCGGAGCCTGCTTCGAGGCAAGATTCGAGAGGAGTGTCGGGAGATGAGCAGCAGCATGGTTCTTTCCGGTCTGATCATTGATGATGATGAGGACAATTTGAAGGTCTTGAAGGAATCATTCGAAGACAATCTGCATGTAGAGGATTATACTCTGACATGGACTACGGAAAAGGATTTTGACAAGGCACTCTGTCTGTTGAAGCAGACTCGGTACGATATTGTGGTGACGGATGTCTACAAGGATACCATAAATATCGGACCATCTTCAGGGCTCAATATCGTCAAGGCCGTGACTTCAAGGTACTTTTGCCCTGTTGTCGTGTGCAGTTCTGGAAAGAAACCGCAAAATCTCAAGGAAACAACATTCGTACGTTTTGCTGACAGGTCAAGTGACGGCACTGTCGAGTCGGTCGTAAGGGAAATAATCCAGACCGGGATTCCCAAAATTGGCAGCCGCCTTTTCGATGACATCTACAGTTCCAGCTCCAACTATCTTTGGGAATTCTTGGAGAAAAACTGGGAGAAACTCGGAGAGTCGATCACTGGCAACAGGGACAGGCTGGAGCGCCTTGTACGACGGAGGGTGTCCCAGATGCTGGATGGCGGGTGCATCTGCCGGGAGGATGGTAGTGAACGCCGGGAGGATGGTGGCAACCTCAGCCGAGTGATGGGCATCGAGTATTATGTCTACCCGCCATTTGAGGATCATCTGACACTCGGGCAGATTCTCAGGGAGGAATCGAGCGGAAGGTGGTTCGTCATCCTGACCCCACGTTGCCACTTGGCCCCGCACGGGGGCACGGGGCCAAAGGCCGATTCGGTCCTGCTTGCGGGCACCGTCGAGCCCAAGGCCGTCATACGCAATGCTTCGGAATTGAAGGATGCAACAAAACGAGGGAGATTGTTCTGTCACCCATTGCGCAAGGGGCCTCCGGAAGGCCGTTACTGGTTCCTTCCCGGCTTTCTTGACATGCCGAACCTCTACTGTGATTTTCTCCAGCTGCAAAGCGTGCCTCTCGCGGAACTCGAAGAGAAATACGAAAAATTTGCAGTGCTTGACACGCCGTTTGCCGAGGCTCTGCAATCGAGCTTTCTGCACCTCTATTCCGGAGTCGGGGTCCCGGATCTCGATTCTTCCCCGTACATGGGGATCCTGGATGAGAGTTAGGGAGGGTTTCAATAACCATTGCCCGTTGGGCTACTGCCGGCTCCCCGTTCTTGCCCTACTGGCGGGCATGACCATGGCCGATGAAAATATACTACGACACAAAAGGTCGGCAGCAGGACACGGATAGACAAACTATTGGCACATAAAAGATGTGGCATAGTGTGTATAAAAGCATCTTTATGAGCAAAGCGGAAAGCATCAAAGCAGCATATTTCATAAACAGCGCAACACAGCCAATCAGGAGATACTATGAATTATCAAATTATGCTTACAATAGATTTACCAAATGCAGATAATGGAACGAGAGACAGCTACTATGCAGAGCTTAATGAATTGCAAATGGAAAAGGTAGATATTGTAGAAACAGGATGGAGAGGTGTCCTAAACAATTTCGACAATGAGAACGAGGCTGTCAAATCATTCATTTTCTCGCTTCAACATATATCCAGAAAGCTCAACGCTCCTGCCAATGTCCTGTTTCAAGTTGGCAACAAAAAAGCTTTATGTTTTGAAATAGCTGAAGACGGGAAGTTGAAGCCCTCCTCTCAATTGAAAATACAATTGTTGGACTGGTAATATCTCTCCCCGGCCCGGCCTGCCGACCGGGCCGGGGCTTCCCATCTAGGCCCGGTGTTCCCTGGCCATGGCGGCCAGTTCCTCGAAATACGTCTCCGGCCAGTCCCGGACCACAAGGTTTCCGGCTTCGTCCGCCAGTCGGGTACGGAGATAGTGGAACACTTCCCACACGTCCCCGGCCATGGTCTCGAAAACCTCGGGACGGCGCACTGCCCGTCCGGCCGCGTCGCCGGTACAGTCGAACGCATCCCCAAGCAGCTCCAGGAGCTGGGCCACCGGAGCGAGCCGATCCACGTAGGCAATGTCGCGTTCGGTGATCATTGCATCACCCCCTTGGCGGCGGCGGGCGCGGGATGGTCGGCGGTTTCGGCCAGGGTCAGGCCCTGCCAGCGGTAGACGTTGGCCTTGTGCTGGGTGAAGCGGCGGCGCAGGACGCGGCCGAAGGCGATGGACGACGGCAGGTTGTCGATGCTCTTCTCGTGCGCCCAGGTCTCGAAGGCGGCGTAGAGCTTGCCGGCCTGCACCCACAGCCCCGGGGCCACGGTACAGCGTTCGGCCAGGAAGCGCTCGATCATGGATGTCCAGGGCGCATCACCGGGCAGGGCCACGGACTCGCCTGCCTGCATGTCGACGGTGATCTCCTCCACGAGCCCGCGATAGCAGCGGGTCACGGCGTCGAGTTGCGCGCCCCGGCCTTCGATGCGCTGGGCCAAGCGCAGCAGCCCGGCCCGGACGTCGGCCGAGAGCCGGGCCAGCCGGCGCAGAAACACCCCGTCCGCCGTCTCGGCCTCGCGCCGTGCGGCCAGCTCCGCCTCCATGCCATTGAACGCTTCGATGTAGCGCAGCTTCCAGGCCAGCGCCTTCCTGCCTGTGAAGCCCATGGCCAACAACGTGAAGCCGTCACGGGTGAGGTTGTAGGCGGTAAGTGTCCTGCCCGTGGAATCGGTATATTCACTGGCCCCAAAATTGGGGGCAGCAAACGACTCCGGAGAGTTGCGGATGAGCGCCTGGACGGACCGAATGACGTGATCGTGCCGCTTGCCGAAGTGTTCGGCGACATCAAGTGACGAAACCACCGGATGGCCGGCGATGACGGTAAGGATCGGAAAAGCACAGGCATTGCCCCCGGAATGGGGATTGTTTAAAGAGGCCGAAGCCATGATTCACCTCCTGTAAAGGTGGGTTGTGGTTAGGCCCTGGTCGGATGTTCCCGCATCCGGCTGGGGCCGTTTATTTGGATTCCTTATCCCTCTCCAGCTTCTCCCTAACTGCCTCAATAAACCAGTCCTGGAGGGTTTTTCCCTCCTTTGCGGCTGCCGCCTTCGCCGCACGGTGAAGGTCGTCTGGAAAATTTCTGACATTAATTGTGCTCATATCACCCCTTGGCAGGAAATGTATGATTTGTTGGCAATCGTGTCAAGCAAACAAAAAAGCCCCGTACAAGAACCGCACGGGGCCGGACCAGACCAGGAGGGACATTCTTTCACCCTGATCGCCCAACCATGCGCAAGAAAGCATCCTGGTCAAGGATTTCAATCCCGAGAGAAACCGCTTTTTCAAGTTTTGTTCCGGGATCATAGCCACATACGAGATAGGATAGTTTTTTGCTGACGGAGGAAACCACCGTGCCTCCAAGCCTTTCTACCCATTCCTGGGCCGTCGCCCGTGAAATGCCGTAAAGTGTCCCGGTGAAAAGAAACCGTTTCCCGACCACTGGGCCACCAGATTGGCGGCGTTCATTATATAATGGCATTCCTGGCTTTTCAGGCGTGGCCACCACGGCTTCGGCCCAATGATCCTCGGAAATGATCGCCACGGGGTGCCCTGCTTCTTTCAGTGACTTGGCCTGTTCGATTTTTGTACCGAAACTCGCGTGTTTCCATTGCGGATTGGCTGCGGAACCAATGACCACATAAGTGGTCGCATCCGTTATATGTCGTAGCGCAATGCCCCCGCGTGCTTGGGTCGCCTGTTCGCACGCCTCCCGAGGACCATACGCAAAAATCCCCGTCATGACGAAGGACTTATCCTGGAAAACCACCGGAGGGGCTGGGTCATCACAAAAAAGGGGCAGGGCTGGCGCGGGAACCTCCACAGTGCCCGCCTGCCCGGAGTACTGCCTCAGCATTTGCAGTAGATCGGCCGACTCCTCGGCATCCAGCGTTCCATCCACGAGCATGTCGCGGAGCCGGGAGACCAGAACGTCACCAGGGAAACAGGTGGCCGCCTCGCGGTTGGCTTCAAGCCAGGAGCGGATGAAGGCTGCCTCTTCCATATTCACGACGCCATCGGCGGCGATGCCGGCACAAATACCGAGGAGTTCGTCGACCTTCCGGTGTTTGAGGCGGTCGGTATTGAAGCGTAAGGTGTTATCCATGAATACCCCCTTGCGACTTGGCGAGGATGCGGCCCTTCTGTTCGAGAAATTCAGCTTCCGTTAAAACGCCTTGATCTCGTAGCGCTTGTAAACGCTCTAGCTGGGATAAGATGCGGTCATCGGCAGGGGTGCGGCCCTCTCGGTTGGTCGACATCCCTTCACGGATAACATCAATAAACGGTTTTACATGCTCACGTGGAACGCCTTTAAGGGTAAACTTGCCGCCCGTTGTACGGACAACGATTTTCCCAAGTATGAGTCCAGAATCAGATTCAATCTCAGTGAGCGTTTCATAAGGAAAATTTTTTGTTTTCACGCGAAGAAACTGCTTATCGACAAAGAGAAGACGTTTGTTTGTTGCGATAAAAAGGCCGTTTGAACCCCAAGAATGGCCCTTAACGGCATAGTTTATCTGTTCTCCATCATCCAAAAGCGTTGGAAGTGCCTTTATCTCGCCTCGTAGAAACAACCTTGAAGGCCCGTCAAGCATCGGTAGATGCGCCTGAACTTCTTCCAGTGTCGCCATACCAACCCCCTACGGTTTGCAAACCTTGCAGGGTTGATAGCCGGCGGCCACGGCGGCCTCCCGGGACTGAAACGTCACGGTGCAGGCAGCACAATCGAAATACCTGCACCCCTGACGATGGAAAATGTGCGACTTGACGTTGCCATGGAACACGTCGCCCTGGGCCACGGCCAAGCCGACGGCGAGCAGCACCGCCAGACAGACCGCAGCCGCCACGCGGGCGGGAAATTTGCGCATATCGGCCCCCTTTTTGGAAGACCGATAACGCGGGATACGTGACCATGACAACCATGAAAGGGTTACGCCTCCCTTTCCCGGCGAAACCGCTCCACCTCGCTCTCCCGGACGCGGATGCCTTTTTTGACGGCCGCGTTGTAGGCCCGCAATTGTCCGGTCTGCACCAAAGAATAGACCGTGGATTTGCTGATACCGAGCAGCTCCATGATCTGCCGGTAATTGAGCCCCTTGTCCTTCTCACCCATGCTTACCTCCCGCTCCCCCATGAGCCGCGCCCCATGAGCCCGGCCCGAATATCCAGGATCGATTGCGGCCCTGGTTGAGGCTGGACCACATTTTCCTCTTGCCTGTCGTTGCCGACTACCCTCTGAGGCCGGGGAAGAAGCTCCAGGCACGGCTTCCAGAGCACGCTGCACAGGGCCTCATGGTAGACGAGGCAGTCCCAATGGTGGTTCGGCCGCGAGCCTTTTTGTTCCCAGGCCACGCGGCCGCGTGCATCGCGTACCTTCTTTTCGGCCGTGAGCTGCCGCAGATAATCAGCGCCGGTCTCCGCGTGAAAATGGATCGGCCGTCCGGTCTCCGGATCGTTGAGCCGTTCGTCCACGATGTCCTTAAAATAGCCTGTATCAATGGTGCGCAGTTCAATGGAATGGGCCAACGGTCGCTTGCTCTTGGGCAGCACGTCCACATCGGTGCGGGCGATGGGCTTGTGCATGGGGCGGGACGCGCCCTTGAGGCCAAACATCCGGCCGCGGCGCTTGGATTGCTGCAACCAGAGATAGGCTTCCTCGGTGCGCGACCAGACGCCGTCCTCACCCTTCCCACCGCCGGTATCGAGACCGCCGCGCCAGATGCCCATTCGTCCACCACCCAGGACCGGCCACGTGGAGGCTTCGATTGTCTCCAGGTCCTCCCAGGTCACGACCTCGCCGTAGTCGATAATCCACGACACCCGCACGGGCCGTACGGCATGGGCCATCACTGAATAGACGAAAAAACGTTGCTGCATATCCACGGCCAGGGTCAGGGCGACGACTCCTGAAGGCACGGTCACGGGCTGCAACTCCTGGTCGACGTGTTCCTTCAGGTGCTCCTCTTCCGGATCCCGAACCACATCTTCCCAGGGCAGGCAGCAGATCTGCGTCACGAAATGCTGCTTCTTGACCTTGCTGGTTTTGGCCTTCAAGCCGGCCGCAGCGCATTCAGACAGGCTGACGAAGCGGCTGTTCCAGGCCGGCAAGTGGAACCCGACCGACGTCGGCGCCGGCACGTCCCGGCGCGGCCGCCACTCGCCGCCGGCCACTGCCTGGTTGCGCATCCGATCATCCCATTCGGCGCCGCAGTACTCGCAGACGTACCGGGCAGCCCGGGTCCGCTCCATCTCGCGCGGATCGTCCACGCCCCGATGGTTGATCTGCTCGTATTTCATGAGCTGGTACTGGCCGCACAACGGCAACGGACAGCGGGCATAGTAGTCGAAGACGACGTCGGACTCGTTCTCGACGGCCTGCCAGATGACGCCGTCGGGCGTGGTTACGGTGCACATCTTGATGATGACGGCCGTGTTGCTGTAGGAGCGGACCCGCTCTTCGATAAGCGATATCGGGCTGGCTTCGTTACCGGCAAAATCGCCGTATTTATCTGTCTCATCCTCAACGACGTACTTGAGGGAGTCCGAAGCGATGGATGAAACAGACTTGGCGCTGGGCATGATCAAATCAAAGCCGTTGGCCAACCTGATACCGGAATAGCCAAGGTCCCGGGCCCGGCCGGTCAGGAGACCGCGCAGCCGATCCGTTTTCGTAAAAAGAGGATTGAGCCGTTTTTCGTAGGAACGCTTGCTGGCATCCTCGTCCGGCATGACCCATCCAGCCGGCGCTGGATGGCAATCGGCCACCCAGCCCAAAAAATTAAGGGCGACCTGCGTCTTCCCCGACTGGGGACCAAAGCACAGATTCTCCCGACGCACGGAAGGCCAGGCCAGGACCTGCATGGGAAAGGTCAGATACGGCGCGTAGTCGTTGCGCCACGGCCTTCCGGCTCGTTCACCGGCAAAGACCGTGCGGAACTGTTCGGCCCAGGCAGCTGGGTCGGTGGCCGAGGGCGGTTCGCATACGCGGCGTTCGGCCTGGCGCAGGGAAAATCTAATCGGCGGGAACGTCATTGACGTCTGGCACTCCTCTGAAGCGGATTAGAAACTCGTCCATGTCGTCCTCGGTCAAGTGCGCCTCGAAATCCCGGGCCGTGGCGAATTGCGCCAGAAAGGCCCGGAACTCCCGCTGCAGGTAGGCCATCACCTCGCCGATTCTGACCGAATCGGCTCCCAGCATGTCCACCACGTCCCCGGCCGCAGCCGAGGCCAGGGAATCCAGCCCTTCACGCAGGATCTGCCACCGGCCGGCCAAAACCAGGGTATGATCGGCCACGTGGACATACTTCCGTTTTTCCTTCTGGAGCAGAAATTCCGACCGCCGGGCCTGGGCGTTCTCCCGCGCCGTCTTGGCCGCGATGAGATCCTTGTTCAGGTCACCGGCATCGCCGGCCGGTTCGCTCAGGGGGGACAGGTGCGCTTCAGCATATTTGCGGACGGTGGCCAGCGGGTAGCGCCCGGCCTGGTCCGGCTTGAGGAATCCGGCCTTGACGTGATTATAGATGGTCCGGCGCGTGACCTTGTAGAATCCCATCTCCAGGATATAGGCCGCCACCTCGGCCGGGGAGGCAAAGCTGGTCTTGCTCACGCCTTCCCCGCGTCCAGGCGCAACTTGCTGGCCTGGATCCGCTCGAGCATCAGCGGCGAGAACTCCCCTTGGTCGAGCATCTCCTTGACCAAACCTTCAAGAGCGGTCTCGCGCTTGGAATGTTCCATGTTCCGCGTTTCGGCAGCGTGCAGGGCCTTTTCCAGCCCGGCGCAGCGGGGACATTTTCCCATGACGTCCTCCTATCTCCCCGGCCACCAGTCGTCTGGACGCACGGGAAGGTCGACGTATTTGATAAATGCGATGCCGGCGTCGCCAAACAGCAGGCGGCTCGCCTCCCGTAGCCGATCCTCGTTGTGCCGGTCCCAGCCTGCCGGGTAGCGCAGGGCCATGCCACCGTTCGGCGTGGCCACGGCGAAGAGTTCCGGCGTGGTCCGCAGCAAAAGCGACAGTTCCAGGGTTTGTTCACGCAGGGGCCCTTCTCCTATCTCCCGGCGCATGCGTTCCTCGGCCTCTTCGATGCTGGACGGTTTCCGGCGCGGTCCCGGCGCGGCAGGTTTCGGGGTGAGGGCGCTCACCGGATGACTCGTCATGACCTCGCGCAGGGCCGGCGGCAGGCAGGCCAGCACCCAGGTTCGCAGATCCCCGCCGGCCTTCACGTACTCACCAATGTCTTTTCCGTCTGGGATGGGGCATCGTTCGTGGTTGCGCGGAAATTGTTCGACCCACCAACCGGCATTCTTGGCACCGGCCTCGTCGGAATCCAGGGCGTCGATGAGCAAGGAGGCGTCGCGCAGGATCGGCAACGCGTCCTTGTCCGGCCGGGCCGAGGCCGAGCCCAGGGGCACGGCTCCCACCAGATCGCCGGCAGCCTGGATCACAAGCAGGGCGTCAAACTCGGTTTCGACCAGCACAAACACCCGCCGGCCAGGGCCGATGATCCAGGTGCCCTGCCCTCCTCCTGGAACCTGCAGATACTTGGCGGCCTGGGGGTTGCGCTGCAGCTCCTCCGGCGTCTGGCGGATCTTGAGGCGCCGGACCGTGCCGTCGACGATGGTTGGAATCACCCAGCCCATGGCTAGACGCAGATGCCGCCACTGGCCATTCGGCTTTTTCTCGGCCGACATTCCCCAGGCCTGGCGCGGGCGGAAATAGTCCTTGGGGTTCCAGCCGAGGCTATAGGCCCGGATGGTTTCGTCGGTGAGCCCCCGGCCGCGCAGGTAGGCTAGGGCGGCGGAGTTGGCCGGCAAAAAAAGCTGCTCGTGGGCATAGTCCGCAAACTTGCGGGCCCGGGCCTGCCATATCACCGAGGCGGGAGGCGGGTCGCCAGGGGTGAATTTCGGACCACCGGGAGTCTGTCTCGGCAAGGCCGGGGCCTCATACCCGTGCCGCCCCTTCCCGCCTTTCGGAAGCCCCCCCATATAACGTCTGGAAAACTCCACAAACCCGTCACTGTCATTGAGGTTGTTGAGTCTGGAAAACAGCCGGCACAAATCGCCGCGTTCGTCGCAGCCGTAGCAGCGATACCAGTCCTCGGCGTAGCAGTAATAGAACGAGGGGTTCGTGTCTGCGTGGAACGGGCACAACGCCTGAATCCGGCCGTTTCCCTGGTCCTTGGCATCAGGGATGAGCGCCAGGGCGATATCCCGGCGCTCAGAGGCGGAGAGCTTCTTTTCGGCTATACCCATGTGCCCTCCGCTCCCTGAGTTGCCCCGGCAGGGAGCAAATTCCTGAAATCAGGGTCACGCAGGGAGGTTATATGGGAGTGTTTATTGGCCCACAGACTGGACATGGGAGGGATGGGAGCTTTTTGCGCACATACAGCGCTGTATGCATCCTCTCTATTTTTTATTTTTTTCCCTGTGTGCGTATGGTAAAAAGAAAAAAGCTCCCAAATATGAAGAAAAATGTGCTTAACTAATTCGAATAGATAGTATTTTGTTGTGGGAGTTTTTTGGGAATAAGCCGGGATCATTTACAAACTCTCCCATCCGACGCACCTGTCTGCGTTGAATTCCGTCTTGATTTCAACATCTAACCAATAGATATAATTTGATTTTGTTTTTTGCAGCCCACGCGCAACCAACTCTTTGGAAAACTTGATGCTCGACCAGGGTTTGAGTCCGTTGGCCTTAGCCCATTTTTCGTAGTGCTCGTACAGCTCGGCACACTGAGTCTTCGCCCCTGGGAAACGGATGCAGTCCTCAGACAGAAAGCGACCAAGAATATCCACGTCACCCCGGTATTCGTCGGTGTCCGCGATGACCCGGGGTGGCGGCTGGAGACCGTCGCGCTGCCATTCAAGACACCCTTCCACCAACCAGCGAAGGATTCCTTCAAGCTCGGCCTCCAGCTTGAACGGCAGATCGACATCCATCGGATGCTCGTTGGGCAGCCGCGGATTTTCGATGAAACGCTCGTTGAATTTGATGAGCAGGCACCTGCTCCAAAAACCTTGATCGGAAGCCGGTGCGCTCGGACGTTCGTTGGTCAAGAGAAAGAGGGTATGGTTCGGCTGGATCTCGATCATCATACCCTGCAGGGGCCGCCCCTTGAGGGTGTCGCCGCCGGTCATGAGCTTCACGGCTGCGGACGAAAATTTCCTATTTTCGTCCGTCTCCGAGGCCCAGATGATCCGCCGCCCCATGAGGTCGACGATATCCGGGCTGGCCGAATTAGAGGAGCGGGAACGCCCCTGGTCCAGGAGCATCTCGGCCTGGATCGGTCCGGCCAGAGGCCCCATGACCTTTTTAACGGTCTCGATGATGGTCCCTTTTCCATTCCGCGATCGGCCCCAGAACACGAAAAACTTGTGGTGGATCGTCAACCCCGTAATCGCGTAGCCCAAAACCCGCTTGAGGAAGGCGACCATTTTCCCGTCCCCCCCCATGACCTGTAAGAGGAAAGACTCCCAAAGCGGACAGACTGCGTCCTCGCGGTAGGCCACTGGGGCTCCGCTACGCAGGTAGTCGGAGGGATGCCCCGGCATGAGACGGCCTGTTTTGAGATCCACCGCCCCGTTCGCGACCGGCAGCAACCAGGGGGAACGGTCCCACGGTGGAGCGTCCCGGCCGGCTGCTGCCAGGGTCAGGATGCTTTTTCGCGTACGGGTTCCGTTGAGCAGCTTGGCCATTTTCCAAAATGAGCGGGCGCGGTGTTCTGCCAAGGTTTTACCCTCGTCATCACCTTCTTTTTTTGCCTGTCGATAAAGAGCCCACTGCCTGTCGGATTCCTTCCGCAGCACTTCAACCACGCCGTCAACTGATTCCAGCACGCGCAATGATCGGTCTGGATTCCAGTGGTTTCCGTCCCACCAATGCCACCCAAGATCAGGATCTGGACAGAACAGGCGCTTCTTTTTGTAGGCGTCCGGAGAGGTCGAACCGTCCCAGGTCATGTACAGGCGACGAAACATCTCGGCGGCACCGCGTTCACCGTCTTCGGCACAAGCGGCCAAAAAATCCGGGGTGACAGCTGTGGGATCGGGCGAGGACTGGGAGTACTGCGCAGCCTCGGCTTCGCGTCGGCTGCGCATCTGGATCTCGATATTTTCGAGGTCATCCCGCTTGCGTCCGGCCATCAGCAAAACACCGTCAGTTGTTTGACAGTTCGACTAGAAATGAAAAAGTGCAATGGATTCTGGGAAATCGAATTTAGTGATTTTTTGGGGGTCTGCCGCCCCGCTTGGGGGGTAGGCCTAGGAAGGACCCGCCGAAACGCCCGGGCCTTTGGGAGCTTGCGACTTCTGCCGTGGCCCTGAGGGAGGGGCGCGGGGGCGGGTGAGACCAGAAGGGGCAGGAGCCGCGCACCTCCCCGCCAAGTGGCTTGGGGTCTGGCTTTTCTGGTCATGCCCTTGCCCCTTCATCTGCGCTGGCCTCATAGGCCGCGAGAGTCTCCTGCAGCTCCTGGACGACAGCGCGCATCTGGTCGCGGGCAACGACGTTGGGAGCGTGCGCAGTGATGAGCTCGTGCAATTTGACCAAGGGTGGGTAGTCGTCGAGGCACTCCCCTTTGACGTCTGCCTTATCCGGGTGCACTGCCTCTCGCGGTGATACATCACAGCCTGCCAGGTCGGCGAACATTCCGGCCACCACGCGCACGGCGGCGATGCCTCGCTCCCCGTCTATCTTGATAATGTCCCGGCATTGCACGAGCAGCCGCTTCAGCGGATCCTGGCGTGTTTCGCCCTCGGGAAACCGGTCCGGATCCCTGGCATATTTGTACAGTGTGCTGTGTTCCTTGCGGTAAATGCGCGCCAACCCCGAGATATCCAGCACATCTATCGAGTACTTGAAAAAGCCGTGCGTCGTGGTGGGTACGTCTGCGTCCAGTTTGATCATAAAATAGTCCTCTCGTTTGCTGGGTTTGCAGATAAATTAGCTTACGCAGCATCCGGCGGCAGCTTGAACGTGACGACCGGTCCATCACCTGCGGCGGGCTCGCGAGGCTTACCAGTCTCGTCGTAATTTTCACGGTCCAGCCAAAAGAGGACGTGCGTACCCGTCTCGGCTGCCAAGCGCGTGGCGGTTTCGTATGACGGTCGGATTCGACCTTTCAAATAATCGCAGACTGTAGACGGCTTGCGACCGATGGCCGACGCGAGTCGGCGTTGATCTCCGCGTTTCAGTTTCATGCGTCGATATGTACGGTATCAGCGTACAAAGTCAAGGGGGCTATACGTGTCCGGAGACTTTTTGGAGACTACCCCGTCCGCTATCAACGCAGGCATGGCGAAAGAACCGCTGGATACGATTTTCCGGGTTGCCCTACAGCAGCTGCTGGATAAAGCCGAGCGCGGTGCTCAGGCCAAGCTGGCCCGTGATGCCGGTATTTCTTCTTCCTATCTCAATGACATTCTCAAAGGCCGAACCTATGGGGCGGAAGAAACACGGCGACAGCTCGCCAAGGCTTTAGGCATGGAATATGAGGAGCTGCTGAACTACGGGAGAAAAGTTCTTAAAATTCCAATGCAATCCAGTGATATCAACTGCGACGGCGGAGACTTTACCTATATCCCGAAAGTAAAAGCTCGTCTTTCTGCCGGTGGCGGATCCTTTGAAACAGCAGAAGATGTTGTTGGATACTATGCTTTTCGGACAGACTTCCTTACACTTCATGGGCAACCCAAAAAGATGGTCCTTTTTGATGTCTCCGGTGACTCTATGGCCCCTGAAATAAAACATGGGGACACCGTGCTCGTTGATCAATCACAAACAGATGTTATCCCAGGTAATATTTATGGAATTGGCATAGATGAGGAGATTGTTGTCAAGCGCATAGAAAAAGCACCCGGAATGATCGTACTTATTAGTGAAAATGGAACAAAATATCCTCCGCTCAATGTCATCATCAACGACCACTCAAACGTCCGCATCATCGGTCGCGTCATTTGGTTGGGGCGCAAGATCTAACCGTATTCCTTACAAATAGTTAATATATAATCATTTTCCGGGAGACATTCTCCCCAAAAGCCCGCTCTGAGCGGGCTTTTTTTGTTTTTGACCGTATTTTTACGTTGACATCGTACGCCATAAACGTATTTAACGGACAACGACGCGAGACACCCCGAACGACGGCCACCGCACATGCGGGCCGGTCCAGGCCCCCGAGGGGGGCACAGCCAGGCGGTCGGATCAGTAGGGGCCAGCAATGGGCTCGTAAGGGCAACGATGCGGCGAACTCATGGAATTTTATTGTTTGGCTCCCTGACGAACCGCGCACCGGGCGCGTGATCCCGGCTGGCAGAGGAAGCGGGCTCCCTTCCCCAAGCAAGACCCGCATGGGTGTGTGTTGCCGGCATCGGCCGTCCACCCGGGATTGAACCCTGGGGCCGTCGTCGCTCCCGGACGGTGGCCCCTTTTGGGAGGCAGGTATGGTAATCCCCGACACAATCATTCCAAGCAGGTCATCCTTGTTTGTCTCTGGAGGGCTGTACATCCGGGTGAACGAGAGTCTCGCCCTGGTCCGGTACAACATCCGGCAGGCGGCCGAGGAAGACGCCGAACTGCTCGACAACACCCTTGAATGGCAGGCCTCGCAGGATGCGTGGGGACGAGGCGGCTGCTACGATCAGGCACGGCCGGAACTGGCTGCCAGGAGGCTTGCATGACCTCCTGTGCGATCTGCCGCCACCCGTTGGCCGATACGATCAGCCGGAAGAGACGCGTCGGACCGGAATGCTGGGAAAGGCTCCTGGATAAAGTTGCACATGCCCAGGCGACATACCGCGCGCCCTTAGGGCCATTCGCCGGAGACGTCATCCTCGTGCGGTCGGGCGGCCTGCCTTATGCCAACGTGCTTTTCCGATTTCGACCGCTCAATTGCGCCGACTATGACGGGCCGCAGACATGGGGGCATTATGGACTGGGCACGCTCTGCCTTGCCCTCAATATTCTTTCCCAGTTTCTGTCCCCCTATTTTGTCCGCCCCCCCGTTGGGTGGCTTCCGGATCCCCAGGCCGATGTCCTGGCCGGACCTTTCGCGGGAAAATTCCTCATCAACGCCCCTGCCGCCGGTTGCATCATCCTGCAGCGCGATATTCTGGCATGGCTCCGACGCGAGATACTGCCTGACACCGCAATCCATACCTTCGGAGTGCTGGCCTGATGCCCCGGCTCGACGAAATGCCCGTGTGCGATGCCATTGACGACGTGATCGCGCATATCCGGGCGTTGGCTAGGCATCCGGACTTGTCGCGGATCGATGGCAAGGCAGTCATCGGTTCGTTGAGCCCATTCCAGTTTCTCAAGACAAAACACGCTGCGGACGGCCGCATGCTGGCCACCCCCGCCGGAGACAGGGAGGATTCGTCATGTCGCGGAAATTGAATATTGGAGGCACCACGGCCTTTTATTCCTACAACAAGGAGCATCACCGCATAGATGCACGTACGCTTGTTCACGGACATGTCCGTCGCGTCAGCGCCTATAGCCTGGGGGCGGTCAAAAGCATGCTGTATGTTCTGGTACATGCGGCAGGCCACGAAATTTTCACGCTCATGCCGGAGAGGTCCGAGTAATGCCGTTCCTCAAACGCTCCTGCCCCATCACCCGCTACCGCCTCCTGGAGCAACCAACCCGGGAGCACCTGCAGCATGCCGTCGAGGATCTGGCCCGGCACGGGTTCCGTTCCATCGACACCTTGCCGGATGAGCTTTCCGCAGGATGGGTGAATTTCGACGATCCGACCGACAGTGAATGGCGCACCTCAGCGCCGGAGCGCCTGGCGCATCTCGTGTGGACGCTGCGTATGGACAAGCGGTCCGTGCCGGCCAAACTCGTGGATGTGCGCACCCGGCTCGAAATCAAGAAATTCCTTGAGCGCCGCAGGGCCGAGATCCAGGAAAAGGTGCTCATCCCTTTCGCCAATAAGGACGAAAAAGCCGAGATCCGGGACCGCGTCCGGCTCGCCCTGCTCTCCCAGGCCGCGCCGGTGCCGAACATGGCCGATGTGGTATGGATCACTCCGGCAAACGCGACACCCGCCGAAGTCTGGCTGTGTGCCACGACGCCGGCCCTGCTTGAGCACTTCTCGTTCCTCTTCAAGCAGACCTTCAACCTGGCAGTCCTGCCCATTTCGCCATTAACGCCAGTCGTCGACAGCTTTGACGACTGGCCGGACTCCATCGGAAACCTGTTCCTGAACTGGCTGTACGAGCACGATGGTCACTCCCTGGACGTCGCCGGCACCGACGTCGCGGTCAATTTCGAAGGGCTCACCATTGCAGATGCGGCCGGAAATGTCGTCATCAAGGCTATCACTGGAGATTCCGATCCGGAGGAAATCAAGCAGGGTCTCGAAAACACCATGCTTGTCCGTGAATGTGATCTGACGCTCGGCATCAGCGGCGAGCCCTACAAGGTCCGCGTGAAGGGCTCCGACTTCGCCATGCGTGTGGAAACGACAACCTGGTTCTGGGACCGTGAGGATCCAGACGGCTCTTTTGCGGACAAGGTGTTGCTCCTGGATCGTCTGTTTGCCACCTGGGACAGGCTCTACCGCCTCTGGCTGCAGGAAAAAGGCTGGCTGCCCCAAGAGGTCTTCAAGCCGGAATTCAAGGACGGCTCGACCCTCATAAGCATCGCCAAAAGGGGCAAGTCATGAGCGACGCATTGATCCTCATCGCTATGGGTGTGCTCATCCTGCTGCTGACCGTCCGGTCAGAGCGGCCTCAGCGCCCCATCATCGGCTCGAAAATCCGACTCTCGCCCGAGAGTGAAGCAGTTATCGAACGGGGGGCCAATAAATGACGGCTTGTTCGGACAGGACTTGCCCCTGAGATATCGGCCAGATCACAACACAATAAAAGTGACCAAGGGGAGCATTCCTCAGTGGTACCATTGAGGCCATACGTAATTATTATTAAACATAAAGACCTAGCATATTATACTATGCATTATGACAGAACGAATGCGAGAAAAAATTTTAGATAAATAAATATTTATCATTTGAAATAGTCGCGATTTAGAAGCTATTTTGTCAATATAAACATTAATTACATATCCAGTTAATCCATTATTTGGACAGTATTTTTTTAATTCTACGAACGTAAATTTTGGTATCTGATTATACCAAATATTAACTGTATATTCCATTGGCACACCAGAATCAACACACATGGCAATATTATCAAAGCTCTTACCAGAATCAACTAATGGCTCTGTTTGGGGAATTTTGCTTACCTTTGTTCTTTTTGCAAATGTAGCTCCAATGATTCTTTCTCCCACTATATTTATTGGAGCTTTTGAATTGTTAATAATAATTATGTCAATACAAACAAAACCGTATTTTCCTCCACCAATATTTTTAATTTCGATATATGGTTTATCAAGAGAAGTTTGCCTTTTAAATATAAGCGTACCAATGATTACACTTACAACTGATGCTATTGCACTAATTATTGATGTAACTTCCGTCATGCTCATTCCAGTCTCCTTCTATATAAGCATCCTATCACGCAAAGATATCTAACAGATAACGATATCTATAAATAAACTCGTAACTATACAAATAAATAAAGTCGTTTAGCAGATAAAAAGAATGATCAAACTCAACAGCAACCCTGGCAGACCGACATCCGTCCCTTGCCGTTCATATCCTGCAATGACCGGCTGAGACACTTAACCCTTACCTATATTCCTCCGCGAGGAGTAGCCCACTCATGAAACGTCGTAAATTGTCAAACGAAGAAAAGGAACTGATTGAAAACTGGGCCGCGCATCTGCCCCCGAACATCAGCCGTCGGGCCGTGCGCTACTTCCTGGGGGGTGCCGTTTCTCCGAACGTCCTATGCAACAACGACAGCAAGGGGACCGGGCCCAAAGGAGCCTTCCGGCTCGGCCGGGACATCATGTACCCGGCGAGGGAGCTGCTGATCTGGTTGGTGGAAACGCGAGGCATTGCCGTCCTGACCGGCTTGCGCTCGCTGGATGGCGTCATTGATCTGTCTGGTGGCAAAGCCGTTCCACTGCCGCCCTGGCGTCGCTTGGCAGAAGATGGGCATACCGCATCGTCTGTGTGAGGTCCTTGTGCCGCATCAACTTCTGAATGCGATAAATGTCCACGCCGGCCAGTGCTAGCCAGGAAGCAAAAGTATGACGCAACGTATGGAAGACCACCTTCTGCCGCCGGTCTACCACTCCCGCATTAAAACCGAGTTTTTCGGCCAACGCCGTAAAGTTGTGCGAGACATGCCGCATCGTCACTCCCCCGTGGAGCGGAGGAAAAACCAATGGCGACTCGCCACGAACGGCATATCGCCGTCGCAAGACGGACAGCGCCTCGGCATTGATTGGAACTCCGGAACTGACCGAATTTTTTCCATCCACCACGTAAAGCAGCGTATTATCTAAGTCGACGTGCTCCCAGCGCAGGCCCGTGATCTCTGATTTGCGCAAGCCGCAATGGAGCGACAGGCAGCAGATATCGTGGAAGTCCATGCCGCCCGTGCGCGGCGGATACCCCGCGGCCGCATCCAACAACTTCCGGGCCTCTTCCCTGGAAAGGAAACGAAGCCGCCGGTTGTCCTGCTTGGGGACTGACAGTCCATGGGTCGGCGGGATCCCGACGAAGAGCGGCGTAGCATCTTCGGTTGACCTGGGAGTGACGGCCGCCCACGAGTAGACGCGCCGGACCATCCCCAGGATGTGCCGTACGGTGGCCGGAGCCTTTTCGGCCATGAATTTCGTCTTCAGGGCCTCAATATGGGCAGCATTCACGTCCCTGGCCGGGACCAAACCGATTTCCCCGAACGCATGGGCCAGATTGTAGCCGTCCGTCATGGCAGAACGAGGCTTGTTGACCCGGGCCCAGGCGAGATACAATTCACCCAACCCTTGGAATGTCATGTCCTGGACCGCCGCGGCTGCTTGGACTTTGGCTTCTGCCTCGCGGATCCGCTGGGCCTCCCCGCGCATGGCGGCCAGCGTTTGCGGTCCCTGGCCTGTTCGGATATTTTTCCGGAGATGGGATCTAATGTCGGCCGCCTGTTCGGCGGACCATCCTTCGGACGCCCAACCGATGGCCTCGTGCATTTCGTGGCCATCTTGGGCATAGTACCGAATCGTGAAGTAGCGATCAGGAGTGCGCCCATTCCGCCGGGTTTCATGTTCGCGGTATCGCACACCGGGAAACTTCGTCTTGAACCATTCAACCCTCGGCATCCGTCCTCCTGTGCCGCTCCTGTGCCGTATCTGCCACGCCTGAGCTTGGGATAGGTTGGGATTACGGGGAGACAATGCCAAGGATTTTCAGAAAGATAAAGTAAAGGTTGGGGAAGGTTTGACTTCCTTTAATATATTCAGGGTCTAGTCCTCGCAAGGGGGTGGGAGTTCGAGTCTCCCCTTCGGCACCAGAAAGATTTCAGCGGGTTATCGCTCCCGGGCACGCCGGACGATAACCCGCTTTTTCTTTTGCTAATCGTTTTGTGTCACTTTTGTGTCACAATTTTCCTGAATCCGCTCCTCAGCCACTCCAAAGTACTCTTCCGACAGCTCCACTCCTAGAAATCG
>Ga0163159_1001036_pt1 | contig 28758 bp, 19 predicted proteins | sample BioMet9_FD_108702 | JGI IMG/M metagenome (GOLD analysis project Ga0163159, IMG submission 108702) | Microbial communities from bioreactor (seeded with sewage sludge) at Lawrence Berkeley National Lab, California, USA - Biofuel... | ecosystem: Engineered > Bioreactor > Anaerobic > Unclassified ... | reverse complement strand
GGGCCCTGGGGAGGATATGCGGTTTCCTACCTTGTGGGAGGCTCTTTCTTTTTCGGGCTTCCTGCAGTTGCCCTTATAGGCAGCGAATATATGAAGCATCTTTTTCAGTTTTCAGACACAGGAGCAGCCCTTTTTGCGGTTCTGCTTGTAACCCTGATGTTCCTTTCGAACATGGCAGGAATGAGGGTTATCTCTCTGATCAATTACGCATCTCTGGCTGTCCTTTTTCTGCTAATAGGCCTGCTTATTGCCTTTAACCTTGATTTTCTGGGCTCGGGCCTCGGGATTGCCAGCAAAGCAATTAGTGGTAACGTGCATATAGACCTGCATAACATCTGGAAAGTTGCAGCCCTCCTTTTCTGGGCTTTTATCGGTTGGGAAAACCTTTCTTTTTCCCTGGGGGAAATAAAAGACCCTGAAAAAAATGTACCTCGCCTTTACTGGCTCAGTTTTGCCCTTGTAACCTTAATTTACCTTCTGCTTGCCTTAATCAGTACGGGAGCTAGTGTTTCAGGCGCTTCTCTTCAGGGGGCAGCCGGGCTTTCCGGCCTTGTGCTTTTTACGCCCGGAGGAAAACTGCTCATCTGGCTCATGATAGTGGTTATTTCAGCAAATGCCTGTTCCTGGAACTTCACTGCAAGCCGCTTGCTGTACGCCGGGGGCAGGACAGGAATTTTTCCTGAGGTCTTCGGAAAGCTTTCAAAAAGGAATATCCCTGTATCCAGCCTGGTTGGGCTGTATGCACTTTCAATATTCCTGGTTTTCGGAAGTTATCTCTTCAAAATTCCGGTATCAACCATGATGCTGTTCGTAAGCCAGAACTACGTTTTCCTCTACGCTTTCATTATAATTGCATACTGGAAAACCGAAAACGGCTGGAAAAAATGGATTTTTTCGGCTCTTTCACTCGTGTCCCTGAGTTTTTTGGTCTCAGGGTTTACCTGGAAAGTCGCTTATCCGATCTTTTTGATAGGTTTTGGATATTACAGGTTTCTCAGGAGTACGGGTAAAATTTCTACATCCAGACTGCCTGTATCCAAACTGTCTGCGTCCAGAAATGAAATTGCGCACTGTGAAGACGTTCAGGAAATCTCTAGTTTGGTCAAGCACTGAATGTTAGGGCTGGAACAGATTGTCGATTTCATTTAAAGAGTCAAAAATTTAAGGCCGGTTTCTAATTCAAAATTGATAGCTTTTTGGCAAGAAAATTCCTTAACCGATAACCAATGAATGAGGATTAATTCTTTAGTCGTCCAGTATTGCATGGTTGAAATTATCCTGATTAAATATTCAGTATGACAAATGGTTGCGTTTTTGTGCAAGGAATACAAGTAAGCTCCATTTGCACTGAGTTTCAAAACAAAAAGGACCTGAAAACTACTTTACGAGCATTTGAAAATAATATCAACCAGATAATAGGAAACAACGGTTTCCTGGGTCAAATTAAGTATTTATCCGGCTGGCGAGCCGATTCTGTCCTGCAAGGCGAAGAAGAGAAAAACAAAAGATCCCTGCTTCTTGATGGTCGCTTGATGATCTCTTGATGATCTCTTGATGCTCTGAATAATCTCAATCACCGGGTCAGAAAACATCAGTGCGGAAGCCATCAGTTGTCAGGAAACCTCATGTTATTTTTGCCGGATAATATTTTTGACCCGTCTGTCCCATTCCGTAGACTCAAAAAGCTCCTTCAGTTCAGGAGAATCATCTATAAAACAGAAGCCCCAGTAAACCGCAGGCAGGAACTCCCTTTTCCAGTGCTCTTTTTTCTTCTTGTCGAGAAACTGGTAGGTTTCCGAAGACGATAGGCGGCTTACGAACCCCAGCACTTTTACAAGTTCAGGGATAGTCTTCTGGGCCGAACCGAGCTTCAGGCATTTAAGCCTGAGGTTATCTATCTTTCGGAAATCGGGCTCGAAGTTCAGAGCTTTTAAGATCTGGTTTTTCTCAGGCATCGAGAGGTGCCCACCGTTATACTTGAGGGAGTTCAGGGCCTGAAGTTTCAGCAGCCATTCTACTTCCCCGAAAACCTTGGGTTTATGCTGCCTTGAAACATCCCCTAGCCTGCGGTCTTCATAAGCTTCCCTCTTGAGCCTATTTATATTGCCTGCAAGCTCTGCAAGCTCTTCTGCATCCCTGAATTCTCTGACCCGGAATCTCAGGGTAGCTCGCATCAGTTCCCGCTTTTCCCGTTCAAAAGCTCCTATGTCCTTTTCCTCGGTCAGTGCGAGCAGACGCGAAAAATACTTTGCCCTGATGGACGTCGGAGGAAGCCTTACCGGAATTTCACGAAACTGAGCCACTTTTCTTTTTCCTTTCCCTTTCCCCTTTCCTTGAAAGCCAAGTTCTACCTTCTTAATCTCTATCTTTCCTTCCTCGATTGCTCTGGCTGCATCGCCCTCTGAGAAAAGTTCTTCAAGGCGGATCTCGGGCTGGAGCATCTGCACCTGGTCAACCTTTTCCCCGGAAAAAACGCCTTCTCCAAAGCGCTGGTAGAGAGAGTCAATACTATCCGAAATCTCAAAGATATTGCCCTGTTGTTTTCCTGAGACTGAAGAAAGCCTTGTCACCCTTCCGACCTGCTGTTCAAAGAGCCGCATACTCAGAGTCGGACGCAGCAAAACAAGGGCTTCAAGTCCCGGGAAATCAAAACCTTCAATCAGCATGCCTACGGTGCACAGCACATAAGGAGGCTTTCCCATTTCTCTGAAAGCTGCAAGAATGTCACTTTGTTCATTTTTGGACAGCTCCGAGCTTATAAAAACCGTATCCCGAAACTCTCCTTCAGGAGTATAATTCTCAAAAGTTAAGGGCAGGATAGGTTCAGGATCCTTTTCGGATTCAGGAACTGAAATTTCCCCATTGAAAACCGAGGAGGTAAGCTTTGCATGGAAAGCATTAATTTCCTCACCTTCAGCCCCTACGCCATAGACACGCTTCCTCACAGGGGCGCAAAAGACGAGTGTTTTTGCATGCTTGTGTTTTATCAGAGAATCGTACACATCTTTTGCAAGCTGAGTTCTTCGAATTACCTTTTTCAACTTGTCAGGAGTACTGCAGTCAAGGAAAAGGTCCTGCTTATCAAGTTCATCAAGCCCTCTTTCAAAATCAAAGATTTCAAAGATATCCTCAGAACTCTCGGCAATCGTGTACTTAAGGGGGGCAAGTTCGTTGTCCAGGATGCATTCCGGAAGGGTTTTTGCGTATACCTCCCTCATATCCCCTGCAATTTCATCCACGAACTTGACATTCCCGACAACCCCCTGGAATGGAGTTGCAGTCATTCCCAGGATTTTTGTCCTTTCCCCCAATTCATTGAGAAAATCGTTTCCTCGATTGTTAATGAAATTGTGGATCTCATCCACTATTGCAAGGTCGGCAAGTTCAAGAATCAGGTTCTTGATCTCAGAGCTTTGTTTTCCAAGTACGGTCTGAAGCGAGGCAAAAAGAACAAAACCTTTATCCTTTTCCTTCCCAAAAAACCTCAAAGTTTCAGCAAGTTCTTTTCGGTCCACCTTATGTTCAGACGAGAGAAGTGCGCTGTTGGGAAAAAGGGGCCGTTTTTTCTTCCTGTCATAATAGGTCTGGCTAAGAAGAGGATTATTTCTCGAGACAAGGAAAAGCACGACTTTTCCTTCGTCGTAGTACTTCTTCATTATATGTTTCGAAAGAAAGGTTTTACCCCAGCCTGTAGGAACCTTGATATAGCCTCTCTGATTGTTTTTGAGATATTTTAGAATATCCTCAAAAATTTTCTGTTTATCTTTCCTCAAGGGCTCAAGCTCGACGGTTTCCATACTGACTGCGGTCTCATTTGAAATTGTCATCAGTTACGCTGTCCTTAAACTTGTCAATGTAAAAATTTGATATCAAAACCAGAAAGTTCCTTACAAAGGGTTTCTGGGAAACTGGTATAACCTATAAAAGGAAATTCTGCATGTAATTATAAACTCAATAAGAAGTAACTCCCCATAAATTACAAATAATCAGTAAAAATTCCATTTAGTAAAAATTTCATTCCAAAATGCTTAGATCGGGATCTTTTCGTCCAGAAACGGAGAAAAACAAACCTATAACTACTTTTATTTAAAAGGAATCCTCTTTCAATAATAAGAATTACGTCAATATATATGTTATGCTAAAAAGCCAGAAGAAACAGGCAAACAGGTAATTTTTGTTTCCTCTGGCAGTTTCCGAAAACTTATTTGGAAGAGTTCAGAACATTTTAATGTGTTTATTTTTTTAGAAGAGTTCATAAAATATTAAGTTCATAAAATTTTAATATGTTTAAACGAACTTTGGCCTTTCAGAAAGATATTTTGATAGGGGCAGTTTTCTGTACGGTTTTCCTGCAATTTCACCTTTAATCCGGGCATTAAGCTCTTCCGTAGTAATTTGAACTTTTTTAGGTTTGTTCTGTTCGGATTCGGCCCGAATGGTTACATTAATGGTGTTATCCTCAACTTCTTTATCTCCAATAACAACCACGTAAGGTACCCATTCCCTGCCTGCTTCCCTCACTTTCTTTCCTATTGACAGGTCGCGGTCGTCAATGTCAACCCTGCAGTCCAGCTTCTGTGCAACCTCTTCGGCAAAAGCGACGTGTTTTTCTGATATCGGCACAATCCTGACCTGGGTAGGAGAAAGCCACACTGGCAGCATAGGAACCTTTCCTTCTTCGGTTTCCATTGCAGCTTTTTCGAGAAGGGCGTAAATGCAGCGTTCTATTGCCCCGCTTGGAGAGCAATGAAGCACGGTAGGCCTTTCCAGTTTGCCGTCAGCATTTACATAAGAAATATCATACCTTTCGGCGTTTTCGACATCAATCTGAACCGTGGAAAGTGCACTTGCCTTCGCAAGGGCGTCTACGAAGTTAAACTCGAATTTGAGCACGAAATAGAAGAAGCGGGTGTCCCACATTTCAACAAGCACAGGTTTGTCGACGGTCCTTGCCATATTGACTACAAGCTCTTTATTCGACTCGTAAAAGTCTTTGGTAAAGCGGATGGCTACTTCATAATCCTTAATATGGATTCCTACATTTTCAAGCACATCAATGCAGAGGTCATACTGTTTTTTGAACTGGTCTACAGCCTGGTCCATGTCCTCGCAAAGGCTGTGCATATCAGGCATGGTAAAAGCCCTGAGCCTTCTCAAGCCCACAAGTTCTCCCCGCTGTTCCTTTCTGAAACTGTAGCGGGTCATTTCGATCATCCGAAGAGGCAGGTTCCTGTAGGAAATCGTCATGTCGTGGTTCATAAGGAACTGCCCGAAACAGGCTGCAAAACGCAGGAACATCTGCCTCTTGTCGGACTCAATGGAGTACTGCCTTGCAGGGAACCTGTCCAGATATTTCTTAAGAGTCGGATGGTTCATGTCATACATGATAGGAGTTTCAACTTCCATTGCCCCAAAGTCGGTTGCGATATCAAGCACATAATTCTCAAGAAGGGATTTTATAAGCCTCCCTTTCGGATAATAACGCATGTTTCCGGAATCAGACCCTGGTTCATAGTCCGCAATCTCAAGCCTCCGCATAAGCTCCACATGAGGAGGAGCACGCTCAACAGCTCTGCTCTTGGAAATTTCGTAATTTACAAACTGCTGGAGTTTGGGGTAAGGCGTAAGGTCGAAATTCTCAACTTCGTGAAGTTCTCCATCAGGAGTAAGGATGCGCCAGTAAGACTTTGCCGTACCTTCGGCTTTAAGGGCTTCGGAAACAACCTCTTCTTTTGCCCCGGTTGCTTCTACTTTGCCTTCTGACTTTTGAGTTCCTTCAGGGCGTATGCTCCTTGAGAGTTCGGAAAGAGGGTGCCCTTTACAGCTAATACTAAAAGCCTTATACCACCCGAAAGGAGCACGTTTGACCTCGTATTTTCCTGAGAGCGCAGTCTCTATGCCTTTTAGTACCTTTACTGCAACTTTCGGAGAAGAAAGGTCAGAACTTAGATGAGCATAAGGATAGAGCATTATACGGTCGGTTTTGACCTGGGTAGCTACCTTTTCAAGTTCAGAAACCGCCTTTTCTATAGTTTCCTCAGGATTTGCCTCATCTACACTTTCAACAGCCATAAAAGCGGTAAGTGCTTCCTCAAGCCTGCCGGCCTTTAAGGACTCTTCAATTTTTTCAGCAACTGGAGTTTGTTTTTTGGTTTCGTATTCAATATAATCAGAGTGAATGAGCAATAACTGCATTCTATCACCTATGTTCGATTTCTTCGGTGTGGAATTTTGTCCCGAATTTATTTCGGTTTGATTTTTGTTCCGAATTTATTTCGGTTTGAATTTTGTTCCGAATTTATTTCGGTTTGATTTTTGTCCCGAATTTATTTCGGTTTTTAATTTTTCCCGAACTAGCTTCAGTTTTCAATTTATCCCGAACTAGCCTCGGTTTGGAATTTATCCCGAACTGTTTTCTTTTGAATCAAATAGTTGATTTATATAAGACTAACTGAGGTCTGTACCGTCAGTAGATCTTGATTAAAGGGGTAAAGAAGAATATATGACAGTCCTAATATCCTTCAACGATATAAAATAATCCCTTTCGACTGATACTTTTGAGCATATCATGGAAAACTTCAGGATTTCAGATGTTTTTCGGTACATTTTCTGAATTTTACTCAGGAATTACTTTTCCGAGTCAGCCTTACTTGGGTGTCCCACTTTCTTGAGGTCTGTGCAGGTCTCGACAATTTCGGGATGGGTGTGGTCCTGATAAACTCTGTAAGCCGCAACCAGAGCCCCGAGAAGAATAGGAGCTGCAAAAAATCCTGCAATTCCTCCGACAAAAGCCCCGCCAAGGAAGGCAAGCATAAGTAGCATCGGGTGAATCTTGGATTGCAGGCTGGTCAGATAGGGCCTGAGAATCAGCTCTGGGGGACCGTAGATAATAAGAGAGGATACTGTAAAGAAAACGGCTGCACTTCTAAACCCAAGCTCAAAGTATCGCATTAAAGCCAGAGGCACCAGCACCATGTACCCAGCAAAAAGAGGAACTATCGAAGCTATGAAGATAAGGGTCGCCAGGGCAAGCACATGGGAAAAACCAAAAGAGTAGAAAACAATAACCGAGGTTACGCTTACTATTAGAGCTGCGTAGGCATTGCCTATGAAAATTCCTTTAAGGATTATATCAAGATGATGCGCGTAACGGTTTACAACTTCTTTGTACTCTTTTGGGATCACGCCAAGAAATGCGCAGTAAAGCCTATCCCCATCAGCGAGTATAAAATAGCAGAAAATGATCGAGATTAAAAAATTAATGACAAATAGACCGATACTCTGGGCATATGAAAGAAGCCCTATACTGCCTACTGCAGGGAGTAACGAGGTAAAGAGGTCCCAGATTGCAGAATTAATACTTTCTATGATTCTATCCGGAACGTTCAGAGAGTTTATGAAATCCAGAATCACTGCCGCAACTGCCGTCTTATGTCCAATAATCCAGGAAACCTGGTTAAGGATCTCAACAATACCTGCCCCCACAATAAACACTATAGGGATGAATATGCACAGACTGGCAATAAGAGCTCCTATTTTTCTGTGCTTTTTGAATTTTACCCGGATAGGCCTGGCAATGTAAGCAAAGACTATGCCCAGTACGATTCCATCTGCGAGGGGCAGCAGAATTAGAAACGCAAAGTACAGAAGCAGCGCTACCGCCAGTGCTGCTCCTATTTTCCATCGGCTGGCTATGATCTGACTTACTCCGTCAGGGTTTTGGCTCAATTTCATTTTTTAGTTTCCGTTTGAGTAAATGAATTATACACAGGTTTAAATCAAGTTTGTGGAAATTTTATAAATATATGAAATCTAAACTTAATTAAAAAGTGCAATATCTAAATATATTTAGAAACTATTTAAAAATATCACAGAGATGTGAAATCCGGATTTCTGATGAATCACACCTTCAACTTTTGATTCAGGTCAGGTACAAGTTTATCAAAATATCTGGTTACCACACAGGACTCTGTACATTTTCCACATCTGATACAGGCTTCGTTTACATGCGGCGTTTTTCCTTCGAGAGAAGCCGCCCCGACCGGACAGGCTTTTACACAAATCCCGCATCCGGTACAGCGGGAAAGCCTTGTAAACTGCTTTGCAGCTTCTTTAAAAAGTGAAATCGCTTTTTCCTTTGTTTCCGAACTTGCAAGCAGATTCCCATTCGAAAAAAACTTTAGAGTTCCGGTCCCGGTTTTGACCAGCAACATCCCGAGGTCTTCCGCATAAACCGTGTTTCCGAGGACATTGATAAAACCTGCAGCTTCGTTTTCCCTGATACCTTTCACAGATGCTTCTATTGAATAGCCGCCTGCCCGGCAGGGAGAAATTCCTGACACGACTTCAATTTCAAAGTCTTCAGTTTTTTCTCTGGCAAGCACGGAAATCCCTAACTCTTCGGCCAGTTTTAGCATCTTGGGAGGCAGTTCTTTCCAGCGCCAGAACCCATGCTCTACGAATTTTTCGGAAAGCCCTCTGGACTTCGCCCAGTCCAGCAGAAAAGCATTCCACTTCGCATACATTTCTGGGTGCAGGTCTTTTACCCTGGCGTACTCGGCAGCGAGGGCGGACGGGCAAAGCCAGCAGCCTACTCTTTCAAAGCCAAGGTCATAGAGAGGATTGTAGGAAAGTTGTCTCCAGTGTATGTAAAGCCATACCTCAATTGCCTTCCAATCCCTTATGGGAAAGATGTTGAGCTGGGCAGGGACAAAAGGGTTCGTCTCACTTGCTGCAATCCTTGCCCTTGAGAAAGATTCGTGCTTGCGCTTGCCATCAATTGTGAGATAAGCCATGCCGCCAATAGTCCCTTCTTGAGAAAGTGCTTCTTTTCCTGTCTCGAAGTCCCCTGCTGATGCCAGTTTGCAGACCTTGCAGCACCAGCGGAAATCCTTTGCAGGAGGCCCAAATTTTCCTACCTGCTCTCGAAAAGCGGAACCTGCATTTGCTTCGATGAGTGGAATTTCCTTTTCCCGGCAAAAGTTTCGTACAAACTCGATAGTTTCCGGAAACTCAATCCCGGTGTTCAGGAAAAAAGCTTTGAGCTCCCTTTGCTTAAGGGAAGACCGAGCCAGGTCAAGCACCACAAGACTGTCTTTACCGCCACTGAAAGAGACATAGACAGGCAGGTTTTTGTATTCTTTCCTGGAAATAATTCCGCGAATAGTATTGATTGCGTTCTTCCCAAGCGCCTGGAGATGCTTTTTGTTTGCTTCTATGCATGCCGCAAGATCAGGAGTCTCAGGGCGAAGTGACGCTTCACTGCTGTCAACCTTCCTTATCCTGAGAACTTTTGTTTCGGCTCCGGTTGAAAGTTTCAATTCAGTTCGGTTCTCGGGCTCAGGCAGGGTTTTCAGGCCCGAAAAGTCCGCACCCTCAACTAAAGAAACTCCATAGCCTGTCAGGCTGCCTGCAGTAACAAGGACAAAGTCTCCTGCTTTTATATTGCTGTCAAATGCTTCAATAGATTCTACTGTGACACTTTTTCCGTTAAGGTGCCGATTTGTTTTCTTAAGCTCGACTTTCCTGCCTCTGGCATGTTTAAGGAGAATTTTTGCACCCTGGAGGGAAGGTTCAAAACTGTAATCCATTTTTGAAAGCTCAAACCGGAGAACTCCGAAAATAAAACCATCTACGAGCACCTCATCAGTTTTGTCTTCTCCGGGGATTTTGTTTAGAAGAATGAGCTTATCTCCAAGGGGGTTGCAACCAAAAGCGGAGTGAAGCTGCCTGTCTATGACTTCTCGCTCGTAAGGAGAACAAAAACGGACGTCAGCAGGTTGGGAGAGCTGAAGGACTTCCCCTTTGCGGCCGCATATTCCACATTCTTCCCCTATCAGGGGAAGGTTACATTTTCCGCACCAGAAAATTTTATCGTCTTCATACTCGAAACGTGGAGAGGACTTTTTCTTTGTAAAAGTTACCACTTCTGACGGCTTTTCAAATCCAGAGCTCTTCCTTGCAGAGGTTTTTTCTTTAAAGTTCTGAGACCTATTTTTTGTCCCTTTTCCAAGGGTTTGCGAACCTTTTCTGTCTTGGCTGCTTCTATCTGGACTGTTTCTTACATGTTTTTGCGAGCTGGAAGGCTGGTGTTTTTCTTTTTTCTGATGCATGGGTGCCCTGACCGATAGTTCGAAGAAATGATTAAGACCATATTGTTCAGTTTTCTGCAAGGATGAGTTTATCGATATATCAATATTTGGTTGTTGTCTGTGAGTCATTGATCAATTCCGATAAGGCAAGTACATCTACCGAATTTGTGAACAATTCAGAGAGATTCTTTCGCTTACGGTTTTCAATAACTCACACCCATTACCCAATATTTTTGAAAGAAATGAATATTCAATGAAAGAAAACTTGATAATACTGTTTGTGCTTCTTTAATATTAAGTTGGTTATATAATTAACCTAATACATTAGGATCTCAAATTAGCTTTTAAAATCTCTAATCTAATTTGATACCCACTTCTTTAAAAGTATCTCCCAGACGAATTCTTGCTTTCAACTTTATTTTGTATTTCTGTCAACACCAGGTTGAGACGCTTCGCTTTTTATCTTTAATTCCACCAGGTGATGTCCAGTGAAGCCAGTTATTGTATTAAAGCTTCAAGTTTCATTTCCTACTCCAAAATATGATGAGGAAAGCTCAATAATGGAACAACTATTGTATTTTTTTGTGGTTGAAACTCCATTAAATTTGAAGAGGATGCAAATGACATTAAAAAACAACAACATCAGACATGATCCTCGAATTGGTTTATTCCCCACACGAGGGAGAAGTTGAGGTTACAAGACTTAAGCGGTTGAATCATTTTTTATAAAGTATTTTAAAATAATATTCGCTATATAATAAGTGTTAGTTAAAAATAAATGATTCAACTAAAATAAATTACATAAGTTTAGGGTGGGGAGTAAAATGACTGGAAGGTGTCTCAGGTATATACGGCAGAACTGGACAGAAACAAGATTTTACATTACAATTTTCATTCTCTTGATTATACTGGATTTAATAATTGTTTACATACTAATACAGTCCAGATCTCCGCCCACACCATCAAATACCTCTTCACTTATATCATCAAATAATTCTTCACTTACGCCATCAAATGTGACTGTATGGGTAACTGGCGATAGGAGTGGGAACTTCACCTGTGATGGGAGTAATGATCAGGTGGAAATAAATCAAGCTTTTGCATATGTTGCAGAAAACCCGCAGTTCACAACCGTTCACTTGAAAGGTCCGAACACATACCTTATATCAGATACTATTTTCATCGGAAATAATACTACCCTGGAAGGAGACCCTACAGCCGTAATTAAACTTATAGACAGGGCAGACTGGCCAGTATTTAAGCCCCTTATAACGCAGATTAACAGTACCGAAATACATGGGGTTACTATAAAAGGATTTGAAATCGACGGAAACCACGACAACAATCTGGATAAGCCGAAAGGGTATGGATATTACAACATGATTCATTTCCGCAACTCCAGAGACCTTCAAGTTCATAATATGTATATGCACGATGGGCATGGAGAAGCGTTGAAAGTAGACAATAGTTCCAATATCCAGTTTTACAATAACAGCGTACATAAAATGGGGCATAACGGGCTTTTTGCCGAAAACTGCCAGAATGTAGAGAGCTGGAATAATAACATAACAGTCAGGACTGACTGCGGTCTTAGATCAAGGAATTCTAACCACGTAAAATTCCATGATAACCTGATAGATTCCTTTTACCACTGGAGTGCGGGCGGACCTGGAATTCTGATTGAGAAAACAACAGCTGTCGTTAACGACGTAGAAGTATACAATAATACTATTCAGAATACTTATGGGCCTGGAATCTGGTTGATAGGCTGTTGTAGGTCTTATCCAAGAGATGAGGCTAAGAATGTATATATTTATCACAATATTTTCTACAAAACCGGCACGAATCCTAATATTGACTGGGTGGGGGGCATAGTGACAAGCGGATTTTACGATACCCTCATTGAAAACAATACTTTTGATGGGGTATATCATGGTGCAATTATTCAGATGTACCCTGCAGGTACTCACATTTATCCTACATATAATAACTCAGGCCACATTGACCTTTCACCCAAAGGCACAGGATATACAACAACTGCTCGCAATAATATTATCGCAAATACCAAACAACGCAAAAAAGATCCAGATGGAACAGGGTATGGAGTGACTAATTATTTGCCCGAAACACATACCATTATCCTTGAAAATAACTGTTTGTACAATAACTATGCAGGTAACTACATGAACTGCACGTCAACGACTGATATCTATGTAGATCCTGTACATTTGAACCAGAACATTGGAGCCGGATATTTTTCAGAAGAGTTTCAAGAATCAATTAACCAGACCATGATAAATTCCATTTTAATAAAACGATGCTCATAACGCGCCTGCAGTTATATTGGATTCTGCAATTCTATTGGCTTTTGCAGTTATGTTGGCTTTTGCAGTTATATTATCTTCTGCAGTTATATTGATTAGTGGGAGCTTGCTTAATGTAATGCAAAGTTCACTTAGAAAAACCTGACCTCTTCCAAAAAGTAAGAAATATATATAACTTTTGCTGCGGTTCATATGAATAAGTTCATTCAATTTCATACTCCTGCTTAAAAAAAAGGTTTTGTAGTTTTTCCTGTAGAGTAGTGGGCTAACTCCTTTACCTTTAAGGATAAGAGAAACTTTAAGTTGTACTGATAGTGATTTTTTTTCTCACAGATTTCTGAGAAGAATAGATTAAACAGCTTTGAAATAAGCTTAACTGTTGAAACTAAACCGTTGAAACTAAACTGTTGAAACTAAACTGTTGAAACTAAACTGTTGAAACTAAACTGTTGAAACGAAACTGTTGAAATGACACCGTTGAAACGAAACTGTAAACTCAAAAACTAACACCAAAGATGACTTTTCACAGACAGAGGAGTTTGCATAAGGGGAAAACTCAAAAATAAAATCGCAACAACATTTTGAATATATACAAATTTCAGCAAAAAAAAGGTTCCAGAAGGTGAATGAAAATGAGTGAAATTGACTGGGAGTCTCAGGAGGGTGCCGAAAGGTATGACCGGAATTGCGATCATCAGTTCCAGAAAGGCAAAGCACTGATAGAAATGATGGGAATAAAAAATGGGGATTCGGTGCTTGATATAGGCTGCGGGACAGGCCAGCAGGCTGTGAATGTTCTGGGAATCATAGGGTCGGCTGGTCAGCTCACGGGTATTGATCCTTCATCTTATCGTGTTGAACTTGCACGGAAAAAATTTAGCAGAGACTCCACCAGCAACATCCGTTTTTTTGTAGGACAGGCTGAGGACCTCAGTTTCGTGCCTGACAATTCAATCGATCATGCATATTTCTGTTCCTCATTCCACTGGGTTGACGACAAGAAAACTGCCCTATGTGAGATATACCGGGTCCTCCGGTCGGGAGGCAGGGTGGGGATGACCACACTTGACAGAAACAGCTCCAGCACAATGAAGACACTTGCAGATCCTATTCTTGCAAGATATCACATTGAAAGGAATCATGAATTGCATAAAAGGATGAAAAAGGTTACTGCAACAGAACTCCGGGATCTCCTGTCGGACGCAGGCTTTGGCAGTATATCAATCGAGCCAAGGGATATCCCCTGGAAGTATGGTTCTCCTGAAGAGTTTTTAAAGCACCTGGAAGAAAAAGACAGCCCTGAGAGCCTGCTGAAGGACATCCCTTCCGAGATAAGGGAGAAGATCAGACAGGAGATCACTGAAGAGTTCAGGAAAGCACAAGTTTCGGAAATTGCCGGTTATGGGAATGTTACACTGTTTGCAACTGCAACAAAAACGAAAGAGGGGCTGTAAAACCAAAGGATGAGGAGGATGTGAAATCAAAGGACATGAATCATTTTAAGGTTCCGATATGCTGGCAAATATTTTTGATAGGGGTCGAAATGTAAAAGTAAATACGGTACTGTTTAAATAAGAATATTAAATTGGAGAACCAGCTACATCAAACCCTTTTTCAAATCCTACTCCGTCTCCCAAACGAAAAATAAGCCTGTTTACCAGCAGGGGGAAAGAAGAGGAAAAAGATTCCCTTGTTTCAAGTTTCTCCTCAAAGCCGATAAAGAGCAGCTCAAGCAGCATTTCATTTTTGACTTCTTTTTTGTCAGATTTCAGTGATACAGTTACGGCTCAAACAAATTCCTTATATAAATCACATCTCATGCAGTCAGCACAATGGTTACCTTCTCTATCTTTACTTCTACGGAGCTCGGCTGCAGCTTGCACCATTTCTGCGCGGGTCTTGTCGTGAAGGTCTTCCAGCACTTTAAATCGTCTCGATTTAAGCTCATAGCAGTTCGGATTTTTAGCAATTTCAAGATCTAGATTTCTCAGTTTCAAAGCGACATCAACAATATACTTACTCTGGTCAACAATGTGCTCATCTATAACGCTCATATAGTTTCTCCACTCTATGAAATAACTTTTTGAAAATAAAGGCTCAACAGTCTGCCATTTCTAGCTATTTTCTGTCAGTGCTCCCATCTGGGTCTTCAAGTTCTTTCTATCTTTTCGCCGCGTTATTTATCTCATAGGTTATTAATTATTCTATAAATAAAATATATAAGAGTTTCTGATCAAAGTGGCAGGAATTATAACAACTTTTGATTAAGAGAAAGAATACAAAACAAAAAAATTAATGAATTAATCCTTATACAGAGCATACTCTGAATGAACATGATATTCTTTGAATAACAGCACAACCAATGAACGTGCTTGCAGATGGCAGCATTTTCATGCCAAACAAACATGATATTCTTTGAATAACATGCACAACCAATGAAAGTGCTTTCAGATGGCAGCATTTTCATGCTAATGAAGTGAAAAACAGAACATGAGAATAAAGTCCGGCAAACCGGGACAGTATGAAAAATATAGGAAAAAAGAGCTTATCTAACACTCGGGTCCGACTGCATTATCCCGAATATGTTCCTCTCGGTGTCGAGGCAATATGCGTACCAGCCGACTCCACGTATTGGTCTTTTTTCCATAGTGATTTTACCACCGTGCTTTTGTATCCTGCTCAGGTATTCATCAATATCCGGGACGCCTATTGTGCAGATATAGGTACTTATCGGCGTATTCGCCTTTGGTTCCATTCCTTGCCTTTTCATAAGGCCGCCGTCGATTCCTGGCTCATTTTCCTTGCCGGTGATTACATTCCAGTATTCCATTGAACTTTCCGACCTCTCGATTTTCCAGCCGAATACATCCTGATAGAATTTCTTAGCTCTCGCAATGTCTCCTGCATATATCTCAAAATGAATTACTCCTGGCATGAGAATTACCCCCTGTTTTAATTAGATAATTTGGACGATATTCATATATTAATTTCATTGGTCATCGGTTAAGGAATTTTTACTCTTATGCAATCAATTTTGGAACACTATAACGATTTCATTAATATATTTGATTTCTTTATTTCTAAACCTTTTTCGATTAACATATGAACCCAACGCCTGACTTTTATATTATACATCAGAGTCTCAAAAGTTAGATTCACTCCGCAGTTTTTTAGTTAGGAGTTACGCAGTTGTCTCCCAGCATATTGTTTTTTTCAAACTTTCAAATATCTAAATTAATTTAATGTGCATTGGGGATTCCTTAAGTATTCTGTCACTGCCACTCTTATTAAAAGGAGCATTAGCTATGTTTGGGTAACATCCAACAGCTTCAGTGCAGCTAAAAACGTTGGAAGCTGCGATGAAGAAATCAATGTAGTCAATGGCATTACACTCAGGTGGGTTTATATCCATAACTCCATACGTTTTTAAAGAAACACAAATTTATAAGTATATTTATAAAGATATCAAGTTTTCGGCATTTTAACTGCATAAGTCTTAAATTTAATAGTTTGCACAGAAAGTTTATAAAAAGTGCCTTGAAAGTAATGTGCGGAGTTTAAATGCGTCTGTCAAACTAAACTTGAAACCCACACCCAGAGGCGAGAAATGATAGCTTTGAGAGTACTTGAGGTTTGTTTATTCCTGCCTCTTGAATAAAAGAAAAGAGGTAAAGAGTAGATGATAGTAAATAAAAAATTTGGAATAAGTGCAATATTTGCAACAATATTACTAGCAGTCATCCTGCCAGCGTCGATAGCAAGTGCACAAGAAAATGAGGCCACACAAGAAAATATGACTATGGAGCTTACCTTTGGCCCGGAAACTTTTGATAAACTGAAAAATGATCCGTATTGCGTTGCTGCATATGGAAGCATACCTGATTTTACGACTTCGGAGGAGAGATATCAATGGATTGACACTCTCAGTAACATACTGGACAATTTATATAATGCAAGTTTTATGCAAGACCAGGAAAATTTGAAGTATTTTGATCCATTTGGCCCGGTTAAAACTTCTGGTGTAACCTTTGATGGTGTTATAGAGATAAGTGTTAACAATAGTTCAGAAATTGATGAGCCTTTGTTGAACGAATTCTATCAGCTTATTGACACAAAAGCAAGCAGTATGGGGGTTAAAGAAGTTCCTGTCGTGTTCGTGCGCGAAGATGACCTACCTCTGGATAATCTTGAACCTCCAAGCTCTAATCTTGAACCTCCAAACTCGACGGAGAATAATGAAACCTCTGTTAATGAGAGTATTTCTAATACAAGCGACTCGAATGAGACTAACTCGAATAAGATTAACTCAACTCCAGGTTTCGGATTATTGGGGAGCCTGGTTTGCCTATACGGTGGCTGGAAGCTCAAGAAAAAGTAAAGTAAAGTAAAGTAAAGTAAAATGAAGTAAAATGAAGTGAAGTATCGAGTGTTAACAGATTACTATCTCTGTTAACTCTCTCTTGCTAACGCCGATATAACAAGTACGGAGTTTACTGTTGATCAAAAACTTTCAAAAATAAAAAATGAATTTTCCTGCGTATTGAGTTCAAGACTTCTTTTTTGTTTATAATCAAAATGAAAAAATAAAATAATACTTCAGATAATTATCCAGAAAAACTATACCGAACACCGGCAAACCTTCCTTCAGTAACAGAGAAGATTTAAGCCAGAACAGCAGGGAAACTCATGGATTTAATAAAAATTGCCTGTATTATGCTTGCAGTTGCGTTCTTTCTGGGAATCCTTACCAGTGGAGGTAAGGATGAAACACCAGCAATCTCAACTGAGCTTGAAAATGAAACCGTAAATTCGAATGCCAGCGGAGTAGCTGGAATGGCACAGGCTGAAGAAAAAACTGCAATTTCCGAACCTACTGTTTCCGAACCTGCAATTTCCGAACCTGCTGTTTCCGAACCTGCAATTTCCGAACCTGCTGTTTCCGAACCTGCTGTTTCGGTTCCCGCACCAGATCCCGTTATTCTGGAAAAAGGAGAGAGTCAGCTGGCAGGAGAAAGGAAAAATATCGAAAGCAAGGTAAGAGCTACAGTCCGACTCATTGAAACCCAGGGAGAACAACTGTTTCCCTCAATGCGTAAAGAAGGCTCTCCCTGGTTCCAGGACAATTTCTGCATTTTTGTCTGGACCGAAAATGGGACCCAGGTCGTCTGCCCTTCGAATCAAAGCCTTGAAGGCAAAGATATGAAAGGGCTTGTAGATGCCGACGGCAAGCCCATTGGAGAATTCTTTATCGAAACAGCCAAGAGCAAAAAAGGTGAGGGCTGGATAGAGTACAACTGGAAGGAAAACAATTCCGAGCCTTTCCGTAAGTGTACTTTCGTCAAAAAGGCTTCTTATGGAGAAAAAACCTACCTTGTAGGCGCTGATCTCTACCTGGAGAATTATATCGTTTGCAGGAATCTTGAAGGGTGCAAGTATACTGAAGAACCCGGAAAGCTTCAAACTTCTGAACTCTTTAATCCCCTAAGTCTCAACAGAAACCTCGACATTAACTGCAGCATTGCCCATTCCATTGTAGAACCCGGAAAAAATGTTGCACCCCATATGGTAAAAAATCCGGAAATCCATTATATCCTTGAAGGACAGGGCCTGCTTTATATTGACGGAATCCCGATCGAGATACATCCAGATCAGCTTATATACATTCCTGCGGGTTCGGTACAGGATACATATAATACCGGAAATACAACGCTAAGATTTCTGATCATAGACCAGCCTGCGAAGTCAGAGAATGATACAGAGATGCTCGAATTAAATAAATAAAATGGACTAAAAAATAGATAGAAACAGGGAAAAGAAAGGAACCGAATAAATTAAAAGATCATACACTTTCAAATAGTCTTGACTCTGCGAAATCATTTCAGGATACAACAGTGTTGTATCAATTACATAAACTGTATTACTACCCCGGGCGCTAACATTATGCACAACGAACTGTTATTGTGGCAGATGTTGAGTTCGTACCGTTTTTATTGGTCACGGTCAGGTTAACGGTATGATTTCCTGCTTTAAAGTAAATATTCACTGGATTTTTCTCGGTTGAAATTGTTTCGTCTCCAAAGTCCCATTTCCATTCCTCAGGGTTTCCTGTGCTATTGTCAGTAAACTGTACCTTCAATGGAATACTTCCTGAAGTTGGGGATGCCGAAAAAATAGCAACCGGTATCTCAGGAACTGGTTCTACTTTGATATAGTTTTCTTTTGTTGTCGTATTACTACCTGCTGCATTGCTTGCTGTAAGTGCCACCGTATAATTCCCAGGTGTGGAATACTCGTGGATTGGATTATCTACTATTGAACTATTTTCATCTCCAAAGTTCCAGTTCCATTCATTTGCACTTTGAGAAAGATCTGTAAATAGAACTGAGAGAGGAACATAACCGCTGGTAACATTACTGGTAAAGTTTGCAACAGGAAGAATTTTTGGATTGTGGTCGTGATCTTTTTTTCCCAGAGCCACTATTGTGGCAAACTTTGAATCGGTTTCGTTTTCATTTGTTACGGTTAGATTAACATTATATGTTCCTGCTGGGAAGTAAACATGCACTGGGCTCTGATCGCTTGAACTGGTCCCGTCTCCAAAGTCCCAATTCCATCCAGTTGCATTTTCCGAGAAATCGGTAAACTGAACTGTAAGAGGAGCACGGCCTCTGGTAACATTACTGGTGAAGTTTGCAACCGTTTTTCCGGTTACTTTCATATAATTTTCTTTTGTTGTCGTATTACTGCCTGCTGCATTGCTTGCTGTAAATGTCACAGTATACATTCCAGCTTTTGAATACTGATGTTCTGGATTTTGCTGCGTTGAAGCTTTTCCGTCTCCAAAGCTCCAGTTCCATTTAGTGGGGATTTCTGTGCTTTTGTCAGTAAATTTAACGCTGAATGGAGCTTTTCCTGATGTGACATTGCTGCTGAAATTTGCTACAGGAGTCTGCAAAGTTTTATTTACGGATTTTTCTTTTGTTGTCGTATTACTACCTGCTACATTGCTTGCTGTAAGTGTCACCGTATAATTTCCAGCTTTTGAATACTTATGGGTTAGATTCTGCTCGGTGGAAGTATTGTTGTCTCCAAAGTCCCATTTCCAGGAAGTAGGATGATAGCTTGAGGTGTCATTAAACTGAATTGTTAGAGAGGCATTAGGAACAGAGGTAGTGAAGTTTGCAACAGGTGGTTTTAGAAAAAGTATAGCCAGTAGCGCAACACTTGCTACAACCAGAATGATGCTTATAATAACCTGCGGGCTCAGGGCCGTTGCCAGGTTTTCAGAAGTACCTTTAGAAACCAATTCTGTTCTTTTCTTCCAGAAGCCTGGGTTCTTTTTTGGTGGAATATCACTTACCGATTTTATAGTATTCTCCAGAGCATCTTTGAAATAGGGATCATCAGTAAAATATTGTTCAAGCTGATCATCCGACATGTCTACAATTCTATCCTCTAGGAGTCTTTTCTGTTTTTCTGGCAGATTTTTAATCAGTTTCTTAGTTGATTCCTTTACTACCTTGCTGACAGAACCCTGGGTGAAGTCTTTTACACTGGACTTTACATCCCTTTTAATGTCACTCATGATCAGCCTTCTTGTCTCCGGTTTTGCCGTCAATCGTTTTGCAGATCCTTTTCTCGCAAGCTTTCAGTTTTTCATTCAGATCTTTATTGAACTCATCCTGCAGGCAGTCGAAAAAGTTTGTGAAGATTACATCCGCAGGGAGAGTTTTCTTAATTCCACTACAGGCATTGCCAATGCAATCTTTGAACTTTTCTATAGATTCATCAACACGATTTTTGTTGTCGGTCTTACTGTCAATCGTTTTGCAGGCCCTGCCCTCGCAAGCTTCCAGACTTTTATCCAGTCCTTTCTTAAACTCATCATGCATACAGTCAAGAAAACTATCGAATACCATATTTGTCGAGAATTGTTTTTTCATACTCCCACAGGTACTCCCAATGCACTCCCTGATCTTTTCAATAGACATATCCACACGATACATTAATTTGAGTGCAGACGCTTCCTCCAGTTCACAATCCGAGTTTTTTATTCTTTCTACTGCCTTATCACATGCCTCCTCCATTTTTTTCTTAAAAGAAGGGCCGATCTTTTCTCGGTACTCATTGCCAACCACCTGCCTGTACGTGATCTGTATAGTTTTCTCTGAGGCGGTTTCGAAGGAGTTTTCCAGGATCTCTAACATGCCTTTAACATCAATGTTATCAAAGCCCGAAGTCCTGCATTCCTTAATGCCAGCTATGAAGCCCTGCTTAATGCCGGCTATAAGCCCTTCGTTAAAACCTTCGGCTATGCCTTCTTGAATTTCTTCAACCATGGTTTCGTAACTGCTGCAGTAATCGTTTAGAGGAGTCTCGATTTCAGTCAAACTGTAACCCCACATTAGAAAATTATGATTATAAAGTAGACATGTAAGGAGGATGCGACAATTTCTCAAAATCAAAATTCTGATACATATTAAAAAATTACCATTTATAATAAATTTTTCGAAAAATGTTGGGATATTAAAGAATCCTGGTACATTAAAAATATCGATTTAATGCAGAATTAAAGCAACTTGATATCCATATAGATTTTTTGGCAGTATCTCGAATTTGCTGTAAATTCAACGTCAATTTTTTGAATATTGTATGTAAAATGAATCTACATATAGTCACGCCTGTCATTGTTGCAACAAAAAACTTTATTGAAGCTCCATCGGGCAGTTGCATTATTTAGCCTCGTGACTATATCTCAAATTTTTGACTCAAAAACCTCTTAAGGAACTGTTAAAATATAGATTATACAGATTTTTCATAAAATTAATTTTTAATTGGTGGCATTGATATTGAAAATCAAAGTATCTAAGAGCGTGTCTTAAAATTAAATTTGGTTCTATAATTGGATAGGACTTATGCATTTGAATTGATAAACGGAGTGTCAAACTGTTATTGTCCAAAACGAAAGTTTAAACTATGATGTTTATTGTGTTTGATTTTATATATCGAGTGCGTAATATGAATTAAACGGAACGTCGCCTATTATCCAATTGTATAAATGATTTGAATTTTAAGACAGCCTCGAATCAAAATCTGTGTATATTTTATTCTGTGACAACTCCTAAGCCTAACTTCCGCCTTTTTAGGCAAATATATGCTTTTCCATATATCTGTGGTGTCAGTTAATTGTGACTTAGAGATTTTACCTTGCATTTGATGTGCTTAAATTTGAGCGCAGGTATCGATATCAAGTGACATTTATGTGCTTGAAAATGCGGAACTAAGACTTAATATTTTAATTTTACAGAAAATTAAGCACACTGCCTAAAGTTGAACTTAACCACTGTATAATTTTAATTAATAAACCTGTTCACAGTCCATATGGTAAACGGCGCACGAATTCAATGGGTGAGGATGCCTTTATTTCAGCATCGTTCACAATTACTCGTAGACCTACAGAAATGGATTCCCCCATAAAAGGCTCATAAGCAACTCTGGGAAAGCCAACTAGAAAAGTCATAATTGTTTGTGCATCAACCGTGAAGCTCTCTGGGTTTACCATTCGATCTTGAGTGAGGTCAAAAACAGTAAAATTGGAAAGTGGCTTCTGGTGTTTGTCTAAGTTCAACCATACCGATTTAACGGAGGCTGTTATGGTGCGAGTCGTATGATTCTCTAAGCGAAATTTTCCATAGCTTATGAACGGACCCGCTACATAACTTAAGGTAACTGTTTCTCCAATAAGCTGAGGGACTGATTCATGCATAGCCATATAATAATCACCTCATTAAATTGGTATCAGTTGTATATACCAAGATAATTTAATTATCAGGCTCTTTGCGATCCTCTATGGATAAGATGATTTTCAATTCAAGGTCGCGTGGTTTTTATGAGAACATTAAGAAGATAGCCACACAAAACAACGAAGAGCCAATTATCATTATTTATATAATTGTCAAGATTCTCAAAAATTATCCATTTTTAAGGGCTAATCAGCCTCATTTAGTAGCTCACATATGGTTATAGTGCTTCTCTAATTGAAAAATCTCACACATTTACTTTTAGAACTTTTTTGATTAATCAATGAATATCACTTATCTCAGGGACACTTCCACCCTGCAGTTGAATGAGTCACCTCGTTGACAGTAGTCATAGGTCCCGGGACTTTTTCGCCTACCACTGCTGGTCGAGTATATATAGTACCATCGGGTTTTTGAACTCTCACATGCCCATAACTGGTTGCTTTGCCAATGATTTCATCACTTCCACCTCCCACTGGAATTGAAGGATATGTCTTCTTGACAAATGTCTCTACTTTAGTTGGATTAGCATATTGGCGACCCTGCGCATCAGTGCTTCGAAGTGTAGACCGGCCGCTTAAACCCATTGCGATACTGAACTCTTCTCCAATACGATATGCATAGGCTTCTCTTTGTTTAGTCGTTTTGTGAGCACTGGGCTGCTCGGCATGAAGTATTTCGTGGTAGAGGGTCTCAGACATATTTTTGCAAGAACTGTTGAGAACTCCTATCTCGCTTCCATTGTTATAACCTCCGCCTGGGAAAAGAGACGTTACCCAACCTTTTCCATTCCACATTTCATCCGCCCAGTAGATACTATCAAAGGATTTGAGGGTTATTCTGGTTTTCAAGACCTCTATTGTATGTGGACTCCATGGACATATTACCGAGCGAACACATGCACCAGTCCAGGGCGCAGATAAACTTACCGATGATGGTAATTTCGGGGCGCCGAATCTCTTATCAAGGGCCGACATTGTGAGTTTCCCAACTTCGCCATCATCAACTAGTGAATTTGCGCTCTGGAAACTTTTGACTGCAGCTTTTGTCTCTTTCCCAAATACGCCGTCAGCACCATCCAAAGGAAGTGCGTAACCTAAGTCATATAGAGCTTGCTGGATAGCCTGCACGCCACGACCACTGGAAGAGTTATCTACACTAATCACAATCTCGTCATCATAAGCTGCCTCTAAATCAAGTAGACGCGAAAAACGTGGTGAGGTCAAGTCATGGCCATCTCCGAGAGTCCTCTGAACAGTAAGTTGCTTAACTGGAGAAAGCACAAACTGATTCTTTCGATACGTGCTAGCTTCATCTTGCTGAATGACATGTGCAAGTTCATGTGCCATCAACATTTTTTCCTTAACGGTTGAAGACTTAGATTGTTTCTCCCCAAAAACAATATTCTGACCCACAGTATAAGCCAGAGCGTTGACCCCTTGCGCGGACTCCCCTGCTTTTGTATCTGTATGCACCCTCACTCTACTAAAATCATACCCGAAGCGCGGTTCCATGTAAGCACGTGTATCTGTATCGAGCGGCTTACCTGGCGAGCGCAATACATCCCGTACAATAGGCGGTATACCTTGTCCCCGGGTTAACGACGCTCGCCCAGGCGAATTTTTTGCTTGCAAAACCGTTTTTTCGTCCTTACCACACTTAGTACATTTGCGTTGGAGAACTGGATCAGGCATCCTCATTATCTGCTCGGCAACCCTGTCAGCTTCCTGCTCGTAAGGATCTCCGGGATGGCTGACTGCAAGTTTCGCCTGCAGCTTTGGATAATAAGGATTGGACTGATTACTCAGGTTTTGTCTAGAATGTAAAAGTCTACGGGTTAGAAAACTAGGTTCGTGGCTGAGGCTAGACGGCCTGTAATCATTGGTTTTTGCTTCTGATGTATCTGGCTTTGTGACTAGCTGTCGCTCCATTTATTACACCTGTGTTTGACATTGATCGTGGTAATTCTACACGTTTTTGGGCCCTTCGCTGTTTTGCGTAGGTTGAAAATAATTTTTCAGTTGAAAAGTGACCACTCCAAAAAAAGAACATCGATCATGAATTTGAATTTCCACCGAGATGTTTCCAAATAATTATGAGTGTTCCACTCTAATTTATAAAGTGATCACAAATTATTACTCAAAAATAGCGAAGAATCAATTTTAAAACAGCCTCTTAGAGCATGTCTTAAAATTAAATTTGACTGTAGTGTTTGAACTGAAAAAGAGTAAAATTAAACTACTAAATATTTAAAGTGTAAATTTTAATTATGATGCCTAATGTGTTTGATTTTATACATAGAGCAAAAGGTGATTTCAGCCAGATAGAAGTTGCCCACAGCTTTAAAAGAAGAATAGTTTGAGAGAAATATGGCCTAAGAGTTATTACAATTGACGGTTACAAAAAGCCTTAAAATCAACTTGGAAAGGCAAATCATATACAGGCATCCATGGCGTTGCCTCAAGACGGCTCATAGGAATAGTATATCTTTGAGCGATCATACCTCCCCAGGCTCCAGGACAGAAGTCAATAGTATCAAAGACAGTGAACTCCAGATTTGCACGAATAAATGTGTTTACATTTCCATAAATAAGAATTTTTGAGATAGTGAAATCACCCACTACATAACGTGTATCTGGACCTGCATCACTACCACTTTCCCCTCCTGCAATATTCCCTGGTATTTTAGATGCTGGATTCTTGAAACTCATACTTCGCTTTAAATCGCTTGGTGGCAACACCGATGAAAGAGAAAATGGACCTGAAATCCCGTAAACCGGTAAGTACGTTTTTGGCTTGCCACTAACCTCAACAGCAATTGAATCAAGTATTTGGTTACAGTGTTTCTTTGTTTCCTCGTCATTTTCAAATGCCTTGACTATTCTGCTACTTGGAGTATTAAAGAGAATAGGCGTTAAGCTAGCGCCCTTAGGCCGGGTTAAGTATTTTGCCCATAAATCGAAAACTTCGGAGCCAAACATTATATATGCGTAAGTCAACCACTCCTTAACGACCTTGGAATACTCACTTGACGCTTCGGAGGAACTGGTATAAGGAATGCAGAAGTCAGAAGGAGAACCTGGAGGTTTGACAGGTCCAATAATTGTAGTGATAGCAACAGAACGCATAGTTGCGTCATTTTCAGAACCTGGTGGTACAGTGGCCTTAACACTAGTTATGCGGAGCAAGCTAACCCCACCTTTTGTCAGTACATTCTCTGCTTTTTTGGCCCGCTTACACGCTAAAGCTTCGTTGAAAGCAAAGGAACCATCCATACTAGCAAGCCCTAAGATATTCAAGTTAGTTTCAGAGCTCGTTGTTTTAGCAAAATTTAACAACCTTGTTTGCTCACCTGGAGCAAATTCGTCGCAATTTATCTTAAAGAGAAAACGTTCACCTTGGGGGCAAGATTGAGATTCTAAGTTACAATCGGGAGGTATGTCTCCTATTGCAACTGAGCCACATGCACGTTGAATATGCAACGGGCTAGTTTTTGTGCTTTGTTGTACTACATGCATTAATTCGTGAGCTATCAACTTAAGCCCCTCATTCGTTTCTGGCAAATACTGTCCCTTCCCAAAAACCACATCTTTTCCCGCTGTATAAGCTAATGCATTTACTGCACTTACTGAATCCGCTGCTTTCGTATCCTTATGAACCCTTACATGACTGAAATCATACCCGAAGCGCGGTTCCATGTAAGCACGTGTGGCAGGATCAAGCGGCTTACCCGGCGAGCGCAATACATCCTTTACAATAGATGGTACATCTTGCCCCTGGGTTAACGACGCTCCCCCATACGAATTTTTTGCTTGCAAAACCGTTTTTTCATCCTTTTCACACTTAGTACATTTGCGTTGGAGAACAGGATCAGGCATCCTCATTACCTGCTCTGCAACCCTGTCAGCCTCTTGTTCGTAGGGATCTCCGGGCTGACTGACTGCAAGTTTAGCCTGTAACTTTGGCGGACGGAGTATGGACTGATGATTATTCAGGTTTTTTTCGGAATGTAGAAGTCCACGGATTGGAAAACGAGGTTTATGGCTGAAGCTAGAAGAACTGTAATCGTTAACATTTGCTTCTGGTGTGCCTGGCTTTGTGACTAGCTGCCGCTCCAAGTATCTCACCTCTGCTAAAAAAATAGTTAACTCCGAAGGTTAAGATTTTGCGTTTCGGGTCTTATCACATTCTGGGTTATATTCCCGAGGAGTATTGATTGTTTGTCTGCAGAAACCCCTGGCATTTCGCCGGCAAATATGGAGAAAAATCTTTCATCTATTATATTTTCGCTGCACCTGTTACCTATAACATTGGCAGAAAAACCGGATTTTGGAGGAATATGAATATATATGTGTGTTGTTACCTGCTCCACTTCATAGGATTTTGCAGTAAAATCACAGTTATTATTGCTGAAAATCGTATCTCTGCCCTTTATACCTATCAAATAAACATAATTATCGTTTACGGGTCCTCTAATGCTGTAACTATAGCAGAGATTATTGGTGAAAATGATCTGTTTTTCAGGTGATTCGATATTTACTGTACTGCCTTCTTCTACATCACTTTGACCCAGGCTTCTGAGCGTTGATTTGAAGATATTTCCATGGACTCTAACCGGTCCTTTAGATTTTATGTTAAGAGAAGGTGCGTTTATAGCATTTACTGTATTGCTGATTACAGAAACATTACCTTCCAATTCTCTTTCTTCAGTGTCTTCTAACCGCATTCCTATAACGGTGACTTTTTCGCTTATACCTTCGCTATCTGATATCTGGATAAGATTGTTTGTAATCTCTATATCACTTGAATTTGCTACAAATATGCTGGATAATTCTTTTATTTCAGTATTCGAGAGATCGATATTTATTCTATTCTTATGGATCTTTAAATCGTTTAATGCCTCAAAAACCAATCCCTTTTGCGATTTTACTGTGAACAGGTTAGATTCCATGATGATCCCCTGGCACTTAGCAACTTCAAAAATCTGATCATTAACCTGGGATATCACATTTCCTTTCATGGAGAAATCTATCACATTTCCAACAAATATATTTCCTGAGATATCCAGATTTTCCAGAACCACATTTTGACAATCAGTTATCTTAATATTCGTGAAAAGCTTACTGGCAAGATTGCATCCGCGTATCACTATATTTTTGCGGTCTGAGATCAGAAGTTCCTTGATATTACTATATTCCCCGGCAAGCAGACAGATAGTGCTACCGTCTTTTAATTTTTTAAGCGCCTCTTGAAGCTGCTTTGAATCCTGTACAATTATACAGCACCCTGCGCCCCCGACACCCCCTATTTCTCCGCATAAAACATTAAGCGCATCCTGAACAGTTTTCACTTTAAGTAGTTTTTTACATAAATTGCCGTCCGATAAGTCCAAAGGAAGATACGCTGCGTTAAAATTACAAAGTAAAGCGTCAAAAACTTCATTGACCTTTGAATCTTTGTTTAAAGGAATCTCTAACAGAGACCTTACGGTCAGACTGGATGGGCAGTCCTCCCTGGGACGGTAAGGGATATCGCTGCTGTCTAGATTTGCAGCCAGGTTATCAAGTGCATCCTGAACCGTATTGGGAGCCGGAGGTTCACCGAGATCAGAGGTTTCATTAATGTCCTTCCACCGGTTTTCATTTATTAGCGGATTATAAGGGATCTTTCCGGCATCCAATTTGCACAGCAGAGTATCAAGAATTCCCTTAACGCTTACATTTCCGACTTTATCTTCTTCTGGCGGCCATCCTGATATCTTTTGTTTAAGAAGCTTTTGAACCGTGGGAAATTCATTAGCTTGATTCGCAATGCCCTCGAAAATAAGACTTCCCGGATTAGACACATCTACTCCATCATTTGATTTAATAAGTGTGAATTCTCCAAATTCGTCACCGACTTCAAGAGTTATAACATTTGCATAGTCAATGAGCCATAGGCCATCGATCTGGACAATACTGTCGACTGCACCCTGGAATACCTGGTTGACATGGACTCTGAAGACAACAACATTGTCTTCATCCTGGATGCCATTAAGTACGACATCCCAGGTACTGTCACCGGTTCCAACGTCGATGATTTTGTCACCTATGTATTTTCCATCTCTGGTGAATTCGAGCCAGACCTTTTTACCGTCAATATCGACCTGTTTTGCTTCGAGAGTATAACCTTCGCCGAGGTCAAACATATCGCCAGCCTTGAATGCGTACTTTTCATCGTCGTCACGAACCAGCTTAGCGAGCTTATTAATACGGGATTTCCAGATAGGATCGTCCTTTGCTATCAATGGAACATACTTTTCTCCAAACAGATCGATAAGTGGATACTGTTCACCAGACAAGTATTGATAACTGGTACTGACAACATTACAGGTTACATAAGATGCTGTACAATCATGGTAAAAAATGAGACTCCCTGGATTAAACGAGTTTATTCCGTCGATGATATTAGTGATTGTATATTCTCCAAGTGTCTCTCCAATTTTGAGAGTCATGACATTTGCATAGTCAATGAGCCATAAGCCATCGATCTGGACAATACTGT
>Ga0163159_1001031_pt1 | contig 28843 bp, 32 predicted proteins | sample BioMet9_FD_108702 | JGI IMG/M metagenome (GOLD analysis project Ga0163159, IMG submission 108702) | Microbial communities from bioreactor (seeded with sewage sludge) at Lawrence Berkeley National Lab, California, USA - Biofuel... | ecosystem: Engineered > Bioreactor > Anaerobic > Unclassified ... | reverse complement strand
CCGACTGGCAGTTCCCCCAGCTGCAGCGGACCCTCTGAAATTCGCTTCAGCCGGGTCGCGGTTAGTCCGGATGCTTCACAAATGCGGCGAATCTGTCGGTTGCGGCCTTCGTGAATTTTTACCTCAAAAAGTGCGGTTTCCCCCTCTGCGCGGAGCTTTCGGATCTCGGCCGGTTTTGTGCTGCGACCGTCGATCTCAACCGGCTGACGAAGTTTTTCTTCGCTGCCGGGCTGATAGCCGCTGACCCAGAGCAAATAGGTTTTTTCCACCTCGTTTTTCGGATGCATCAGTTTATTGGCCAGCTCGCCATCATTTGTCATCAGCAGCAATCCTTCGGAAAACTGATCCAATCGGCCAACCGGGTAAACTCTGACGCCACAGCCGGAGATCAGCTCAGCGACTGTTTTTCTTCCCTGCTCATCCTGCAGCGTCGTGATATATCCACGCGGCTTGTTGAGCATCAGATAGATTCTTTCCGGTTCCTTTCGCAGAATCTTTCCGTCCACTTCGATGACATCTTCGCCGTCGATTGCCGTATCACCGAGATTTGCGGTGTTTCCATTCACACGGACACGCCGGGCCAGAATGAGCTCTTCCGCCTTTCGGCGGGAGGCCACTCCATAACGGGAAAGTATCTTTTGAAGCCGTTCTTCCATATGATCCTCCGAATATTCTCTGCCATAAACTTTTGTGCTTTTGCTCCGCCTGCAGGACTTCCTCGGCATAATAAACGGTCTGCTTGCTGAGAACAGCCGTTCCGACCTTAATCTCCAGATAGCCCGCCGCCTGACCAGACTGAATGGGAGCAAAACAGAAATCAGGCACGCGCAGCTGCAGCTCGGGCTTTTCTCCGGGAAAAACCGATACGGAAAGCGGCTCTTTGACGCAAAGTGCAGAGTACGCTTTTTCGCCGGACAGAACGCGTATTTCTCCGACCCGCCGTCCCGCGTCCAGAATCGGCGTTTCCCGTAAAAGAGAGAACCCAAAATCCAGCATGGCGGCATGATCGCGCCAGTCGTCGCGGTCTCTGACTGTCACAGCGATCAGCCGTCTTCCGCGGCGCACAGCGCTGCTGACCAGAATGCGGCCTGCCGCAATGGTATAGCCCGTTTTAACGCCGTCCGCGCCCTCATATTCCCAGAGCATTCGATTATGGTTAGTCAGCGTTCTGCCTGCTGCCTGAGCGCTTTTTTGACTGACAATGCTTTGAAAGGTGCTGTTTTTCATCGCCGCGGCGGCCAGAACTGCAAGCTCCCGCGATGTTGAAAAATTTTCTTCACTGTCCAGACCGTTCGGATTGGCAAAATGGGTCCTCGAAAGCCCCAACCGCTCTGCTCGATTATTCATAAGAAGGACGAACTGCGGCACCGATCCGGACACGACAATGGCCAGCGCGACGGCCGCGTCGTTTCCGGAGGATAGCATCAGACCGAAGAGCAGATCGCGTCTTGTAAGCTTCTCACCGGGCTTCAGATACATGGAGGATCCCTCGACTCCGACCGCTTCACTGGGAACCGATACGATCTGATCCAGCTTTCCCGCTTCACAGACAAGAAGTCCTGTCATGATCTTGGTTGTGCTGGCGATCAGACAGCGCTCGTCCGCATTTTCTTCATATAGAACGCGGCCGGTTGCTGCATCCATCAGGATGGCGCTTTCTGCCGAGGTCTCCGGCATGGCACGGACTTGTCCGCAAAAAAGAAGGACGGCGGCGGTGGCTGCCGCTGCCGTCCGAAGAATTGTCTCTTTCATGTTCATCACCCGTGCTAGTATTCGCAACGAATGATGAATGATTCCCGTTAAATCCCGGAATCTTCGTCCTTCTTTTTCTTCCGCTCGTCAAGAATATTTTCAACTTTGTCGAGAATATCCGGAACCATTTCAATGATCCGGTCGACTGAAGTGGAGGCAGGCTCCGCAACCGGCAGCATCCGGACGCTCTCTCCCCGGATGATCAGGAATGCGATCGGGGTGATGTTGATGCCGGTGCCGGCGCCGCCGCCAAAGGCGTTGTCTCGGTTGGCGGGATAATTCTTTGTAGCGAAGTCGGTGCCGCCGCCGCCGAAGCCGATGGAAACCTTTGAGACGGGAATGATGGTTACGCCGTCCGGAGTCTGAATCGGGTCGCCGATTACGGTGTTTACGTCGATCAGTTCCCGGATTTTGCTCATGGAGGAGGTCATCATGTCAGAGAGTGGATGATTCATGTTTTTGCACCGCCTTTTTATTGTCCTTCATTATTTTGAGGAATTTCAGCCCAGCCGTCAGAAGCAGTCCAAGCGCTCTGCCGATGGTGATCGTCAGCAGAATTCGCGCATCAACTTTGATACTTTTTTCATTATAGTCGAGAACTGGATGAATGTCACGTTTTTTTACCACAAACAGGTTTTCAAGAACAGGCGTAATGCCGCCGATCAAGGCCCATGCTTTTCCGTAACTGCTGGCTGCCGAGGCCGCATCCCTGCCGCCCACCGTAAGCGTCATGGTCAGCTCCTTCACGACCAGTTTTCTCCGAAGATCGCCAAGAGTCTCGGACAGAAGCTCCAGCAGTGCCAGCAGACCATCAACGCCGCCGGACAGGATTGCAGACTTCCCTTTTCCCTTCTCTTTGGGCTTTTCTGTCTGCTGCTTCTTTTTTTTCTTCTTCTTTTTCTTTTTGGGAATCAGCTGCAGCCCGACCGGTCCGATCATCAGATTTACGGCCGGACCTGTATCCCGGTAAGCAGCATCCACGCCGACCGGTATACAGCCAATCAGAAAGAGAATTGCCAGCACCAGCAGGACAATCATCCACCACGTCATTGTTCTGCCCCTTCCGCTTCCGGCACAGCCGCTGCCGACGCTTCCTCAGCCAGCTTTCCTGCGTCCAGATTGACTTTTTCAATCTCCGGCAGCTCGTCCAGCGACTGCAGTCCGAAAACACGAAGAAAATCCGGCGTCGTTTTATAGAGGAACGGTCTGCCGGGAACATTCAGGCGGCCGCATTCACAAATGAGTTTTTTCGTGAGAAGCGCACTTACACAGTACGCGCTGTCCACCCCCCGGATCTGCTCGATCACGGCTTTTGTTGCTGGCTGGTAATAGGCTACCACCGTCAGCGTTTCTAGCTGCGAAGCAGAAAGCTTCGGCGGTTTTCTCGTTTCCAGTGTTTTGGTTACAAAGGGTGCCATTTCCGCGGATGAACACATCTGATAGGCGTCCTCCAGCCGAACGATACGAATTCCGCTCCGGGCGAAAGCCAGTTCATCCATCAGGACCTTTGCCGCCCGGTGGATTTCTTCCACGTCTGTTTCCAGGGATTCGGATAAACGCTGTGCGCTGACCGGTTCTCCCGCTGCAAAGAGCACAGCCATAACGGCCCGCTGCAGATCATCTTGCTCCATTCAGGCGCCTCCTATGCTTCCGATGCTGCTTCTTCCGGCATCTTCAGGTAAGTTACAGAGATGTCCTTATCGGAGTCTCCTTCGATCGAAATGGATTTAAGTTTACATAATTCAAGCACCGCCAGAAACGTCGCCACGATCTCCGAGCGGCTGCGGCTTCCGCGAAACAAACTGATAAACCGTGAAACGCCATGGGCCAACAGCCTTCTGAGCACTTCTGCGGACTTTCTTGTAACGGGATACGGCTCCGCGCCTACAATTCCCGCAAAGCTGGAAGCGGGGGGCGGAAGAAGACGATCACTGCGATCCGCCATGGCGGCCATCGCGGAAAGAAGATCTGCCGGTTCGTGCTGATAGCGATAGGTGTTGTCCCTTTGAAAAGGCTCCGGCTCCTTGGTGAAGAGGCCAAGACCAATCTCATTTCTCCCCGCCAGGAAATCGGAAGCCCCCTTGATTTGAACATAGGCTTCCTTCCTCTGGCGCTCCTTCAGGGACTGAATCAACAGCTCCATTTCCGATTCCGCTTCCGCCTGTTCGGCGGCGGACAAGAGCATTTTTGTCTTGATATACATGAGATAGGAGGCCATGGCGATAAACTCGCTCGCAATCTCCATATCCATGCGCTTCCGTTCATCCAGATAGGCCAGATACTGGTCCAGAATCGACGAAATCCGGATGTCCTGAATCTCTATTTTGTTTTTGCTGAGCAGCAGAAGAATGACATCCAGCGGCCCGTCGAAGTCCTCCAGACTTTCAGCCCGCGAATGAACGACGCTGTCCAAGTGAAAATACGGTTGTTCCATGGATTCCCCTAACCCAGCAGGTGGACAAGAACGGCATACGGCCACGTGCCGACGGCCTCCAGGCCGGACAGAAGTCCGTCCCGGAGAAAGATAAGCGGTGTACTGAGCACATTCGTGAACAGAAGAATAACCAGCAGCACCATGCCGTACTTTTCGTACCGCATGAGCTTATAATAGGTCTGGTTCGATAAAAAGGAAAACACGACTTTCGAGCCGTCAAGCGGCGGGATGGGAAACACATTGAAAACAGCGAGGCCGGCACTGATGATCTCCAGATAAGAAAAAAATACGAGGATCACATACCAGACCTGGGATGCGCTGCGCTGATAGAAGTAAAAAAACAGGCTGTAAAACAATACGGCTGCATAGGCAAGCAAAACGTTGGAAACCGGTCCCGCCAGTGCGGTGATCGCCATTCCGGCTTTCGGGTTTTTGAAATTCCGCATGTCGATCGGAACGGGTTTTGCCCAGCCAAAACGACATACCGCCATCATAACAAGTCCCATCAGGTCAACATGCTTGATCGGATTGAGCGTCAGTCGTCCCTGGTTTTTGGCGGTGGGGTCACCCAGCCAATAGGCGACCAGCCCGTGACAGGTTTCGTGAAAGGTAATGCAAAGCAGGGACGCAGCGACAAGCACCACGGTCTGCCAGACACCGTCGAACTGCAGCTGACTGAGCCATTGCGAAAATGAATTCAAGGTAAACCTTCCCTATAAACATAATTTTATACAGTATATCATACTTTTCAAGGAATGAAAAGTATTTGCCGCAAAACAGAATTTTGCGGCAAATACATGCTTATTCTATTCCTCGCTGTACGAAGGCCAGCAGCTCGTCCCGGCCCTCCCCTGTCTCTGCGGAAAAAGCCATCACAGGAACCTCCCCGCCGAGCGCCAGCTGTTCACGGATGACGTTCAGGCTCTGTTCCCGTTCGCTTTTCTTCAGCTTGTCGAATTTATTGGCCGCAACGGCAAACGGTTTTCCGCTTCGCCTGAAACAATCCGCCATGATTCGGTCATTCTCAGTCGGCGCATGCCGGCTGTCGACGACCAAGACGCCGCGGTCATAGATGTCAGGTTCGGAAAAATAGGCTTCCATGAGCTTTCCCCACCGCTCCTTTTCAGCAGCGGAGACCTTTGCATAACCATAGCCGGGCAAATCCACCAGATAGAGTTTCCCGTCCACGCGGAAGTAATTGATGTGCACGGTCTTTCCCGGAGCCTCTCCAACGCGGGCAAAATTCTTTCTGAGCAGCAGCCTGTTGATGACAGAGGATTTTCCGACATTTGATTTCCCGGCAAAAGCGACGGCCGGCAAACCGTCCTTCGGGCAGTCGGCCACGGAGGCGGCCGAACGGATAAATTCCGCGTTGTGTAAATTCATCTTCTCACCTACTGCCGAATGGCGGGTTTGCGGCGCTGCGGCTTCTGACTCGGAATGGCAAGCGGCAGCGAAGTTTCTCCGGCCGGCTCCTCCTGCGGCTTTTTACAAGCGGATAAATCAAGAGCAGCAGCGATTACGGTATCCACATGGGTCACTGTAATGAAGTTGAGTGCAGACCGTACCGTCTGGTCAATATCGTCGAGATCCTTTTCATTGGACGCCGGTATAATGACTGTCTTAATCCCGTGGCGAAGGGCTGCCATGGTTTTTTCTTTCAGGCCGCCGATTGGAAGAACACGGCCCCGAATGGAGATTTCACCGGTCATGGCGATGTCGCGCCGGACAGGGGCTCCGGTCAGCGCAGAGACGATCGCAGTACAGACGGTTATGCCGGCGGACGGCCCGTCTTTCGGCACGGCGCCTTCCGGGAAATGGACGTGGATGTCCTTTGTCTTGTAGAAGTCGGGCGGAAGATGATAAAAGGCCGTTCTGGAACGAATGTAACTCATGGCAGCATAGACGGATTCCTTCATCACATCGCCGAGATTACCGGTCAGCTCCAGTTTTCCTGTCCCGTCAACCACATTGACCTCGACATCCAGCGTCTCTCCGCCCACGCTCGTCCAGGCAAGACCCGTTACAAGACCGATCTGATCGGTGGCAGGCATTTCATCGGGCAAAAACTTTCTGGTTCCCAGATATTTGTCGAGATTGCTGCCCGTCACGGTCAGCCGCTTGGGCGGATTGTCGGAAACAAGGCGAATCGCGCATTTGCGGCAGACGCCGGCCAGTTCGCGTTCCAGATTTCGGACACCGGATTCTCTTGTATAGCAGGCAATGATTTCGCGCATGGCGTCGTCGGTCACGCGGACAGTTCCCTTCGGAATTCCATGCTTTTTCAGCTGCTTGGGCAGCAGATGCTGCTTGGCGATCTGCAGTTTTTCCTCATCCGTATAGGATCCGAGTTCGATGACCTCCATCCTGTCGAGCAGCGCCCGCGGAATTGTCTCCGTCGTGTTTGCCGTCGTAATAAACATACATTCATGCAGATCGAACGGAACCTCCAGATAGTGATCCCGGAAGCTGCTGTTCTGCTCGGAATCCAGCACCTCGAGAAGCGCGGAGGCCGGATCCCCTTTATAATCGCTGCCGAGCTTGTCGACCTCATCGAGCAGCAGCAGAGCATTTTTGGACTTTGCCTGGGAAATGGCAGCCATAATTCTGCCGGGCATCGCGCCAATGTAGGTTTTTCTGTGGCCGCGAATCTCCGCTTCGTCATGCACGCCGCCCAGTGAAATTCTCGCAAGCCTGCGGTTCAGGGCCCTCGCAATGCTGATGGCGACCGAAGTCTTGCCGACACCGGGAGGCCCGACGAGACAGAGAATCTGGCCCGGCATCTCCGGTGCGAGCTGGCGGACCGCCAGCGTCTCCAAAATCCGCTTTTTTACATTTTCCAGTCCGAAGTGATCTTCATCAAGGATACGGCGCGCCTGTTTGACATCAAGACGTTCCTCCGTCCGGGTGTTCCAGGGCAGATCCAGAATCGTATCCAGATAATTGCGGATCACCGCCGCCTCCGCGGCATTTCCCTGCTGCTGGGCCAGACGTTTTGCCTCTTTCAGGAGTTTTTCTTCCGTCTCCTCAGGAAGCTGAAGCGCCCGGATTTTCTCCTGGTATTCGTCACTGTCCACTCCGTCGTCTTCGTCGCCGAGTTCATCCCGGATCACATGCAGCTGTTCGCGGAGATAATAATCGCGCTGCCCCTTGTTGACGTTCTCCTGTACTTTTTCAGAGATCTCGCTTTCCAGACGGAGTATGTCCAGTTCCCTCGCCAGCATCTGAACAGCCTGCTCCAGCCGCCGTACAGGGTGCTGCTGATCGAGCAGTTTTTGCTTGTCCTGGTAGGAAATGCTGGAATTCTGGCCGATATAGTCGGCGACGTAGCCCGGATCCTGTGAAGCCATAACCTGCAGAAGGCCATCCTGAAGATTCTTGGCAGCCAGATCCGCAAACTGTTCAAAAAGAGTGTGCCCCTGCCGCAGCAGAGCTTCCACACGAGGCAGCGTCTTGCTGTAACCGCTGTCCGGCAGCATTTCCACGCGGCCGAACAAATACGGGTCATTCTGGATCAGATCGGTGATAACCGCCCGGTACTTGCCCTCCACCAGAATCCGCATATTGTCGCCGGGCATTTTTAAAATCTGCTTGATGACAGCGACGGTGCCGACCTCAAAGAGATCGGACCGCTTCGGATCGTCAACCTGGATGTCCTTTTGGGCAACCAGAAAAATTCGCTGATCGGCACGCATGGCTTCTTCGACGGAACGGATGGATTTTTCCCGGCCGACGTCAAAGTGCGACATCATTTCAGGAAAAACCACAAGACCGCGCAGCGCCAGAATCGGCATGCAGACAGGAAGCTGATTTTCGCTCATATTTGTTGCTCCTTTCCATGGAGTATGGTAGCAAAAGAAGGAAGCATCCGAAAATGCCTCCTTCTTCCTTCTTACAGAGTAATACCCGCGTTCTTGATGGGTGCGCGGGGCTTGCTGGCGTCTCTCGTGACAACGGGTTTTTCACCGTTGCGCACGCACGCTTCTGTAATGAGAACACTCTGAATGGTGGGATCGGACGGGATCTCATACATGATCTTTGTCATGATCTCTTCCATAATGGCACGCAGGCCGCGCGCGCCGATCTGACGCTCGATCGCCTTTTCGGCGATGGCGTCCAGCGCTCCGGTTTCATAACTCAGAGCGACCTGATCGTACTCCAGCAGTTTATGATACTGCTTGCACAGAGCATTTTTCGGCTCCGTCAGGATCCGAACCAGATCTTCCTTTTTAAGGCTGTCCAGCGAAGTGATGACCGGCAGACGGCCAACCAGCTCCGGGATAATACCGAATTTCAAAAGGTCATGCGGCTGGACAAGATGGAACAGCTTGCCCACATCGCGCTGGTTCTTGCTCTGAATATCGGAGTCGAATCCAATGGAGGATTTGTCGGTGCGCTGCTCGATGATCTTGTCGAGGCCATCGAACGCACCGCCGCAGATGAAGAGAATATTGGTAGTGTCGATCTGGATAAACTCCTGCTGAGGATGCTTTCGTCCGCCCTGCGGCGGTACGTTTGCGACGGTACCCTCCAGAATCTTTAGAAGTGCCTGCTGAACGCCCTCGCCGCTCACATCGCGGGTGATGGAGGGGTTTTCGCTCTTGCGGGCAATTTTGTCCATTTCGTCGATGTAAATGATGCCGCGCTGTGCCAGCTCCACATCAAAATCTGCCGCCTGAAGCAGCCGCAAGAGGATGTTCTCGACATCCTCTCCCACATAACCGGCCTCCGTCAGCGTGGTTGCATCCGCGATGGCAAAAGGTACGTTCAGAACCTTGGCCAGCGTCTGGGCAAAAAGCGTTTTGCCGGAGCCGGTCGGTCCGATCATCAGAATGTTGCTTTTCTGCAGCTCGACATCGGACTTGTTTTCAAAGTAGATTCTTTTGTAATGGTTGTATACCGCTACGGACAGGGCGACTTTTGTCGCCTCCTGTCCGATGATGTAGCGGTCCATGTAGGATTTGATTTCCTGAGGAGTTGGGAGGGTATCCGGAAGCTCGAGTTCCGGCGTGGCGCCCGCATGCATTTCATCGCGCAGAATGCTCGCGCAGAGGTCGACACATTCATTGCAGATATAGACATTGGGCCCGGCAATAATCCGGTTGACCTGCTCCTGCCGCTTGCCGCAGAAAGAGCAGCGGACACTGTCTCTTGCCAAGGTTCCTCCTCCTTTCGGGATTGAAAAAATTAACGCTTGTAGATGACCTTGTCGATCAGACCGTAGGCCTGCGCCTCTTCCGGGGTCATAAAGTTATCACGCTCTGTATCCTGCCGGATGGTCTCAATCGGCTTTCCGGTCCGCTCCGCGAGGATCTGATTGAGCTGTTCCTTGATGCGGAGCATACGCTCGACCTGAATCTTCATATCCGTGGCCTGTCCCTGGGCTCCGCCGAGTGGCTGATGAATCATGATCTCCGCGTTGGGAAGCGCAATGCGCTTACCCTTGGTGCCGGCAGCCAGCAGGAAAGCGCCCATCGACGCGGCCATGCCGACGCAGATGGTCGAAACATCACATTTGATGTACTGCATGGTGTCATAGATAGCCATTCCGTCGGTGATGGAGCCGCCGGGGCTGTTGATATAAAACTGAATATCTTTATCCGGGTCCTGTGCCTCCAGATAGAGCATCTGCGCGACCACAAGACTGGCGGTAACGCTGTTTACCTCTTCGGACAGAAAGACAATCCGGTCGTTCAGCAGGCGGGAGAAAATATCATAAGAGCGCTCGCCCCGGCTGGTCTGCTCTACAACATATGGTACTAAGCTCATAATCAAGCTCCTTTCTTCGGATGAAACATTCTAACCATCCGAAACAGGAATTATTCCTTCGTCTCCTCGACGGGCGCTTCCTCTGTCTTTTCCTCGGCGGCGTCCTTCTTTTCGGCAGACTTCTTGGACTTCTTTTCGGGCTCGGTGGCAACCGCATTGTCAACAATCAGCTTGACCGCCTTGCGGCCGGCCAGATCGGACTTGATGGCGCTGCGATCGACCATTTCCTTGACCTTTTCCACTTCCATCTTATACTGCTCGGCAAGCTTCGCGATCTCGGCATCGATCTCTTCGTCAGTGACCTCCAGATTCTCGACGTGAACGATTTCACTCAGGAGAATATTGGAGCGGACAGTGGTCTCCGCCATCGGGCGCATGTTGGCGCGCAGCGCGTTTGTATCGGCACCGATCATCTTCTGGTAGTCCTCAAGCTTCATGCCCTGGGACTGCAGCTGATAGGAGAACTGTTCGAGATGCTTGTCGACCTGCTCGTCGATCATGCAGGCAGGAATCTCGCATGTCATGTTGGAAGCAGCCAGCTCGACGGCCGCATTTTCAAACGCGCGGTCGGCCTCATCCTGACGATCCTTGGTCAGTTTGGCCTTGAGATCCTTGCGCAGAGCGGCGATCGTATCGAATTCGGAGACATCCTTTGCAAATTCGTCATCCACTTCGGGCGTGATGGTTTCCTTGACTTCATGGATCTTGCATTTGAAAACGACAGGCTTGCCCGCCAGTTCCGGCGTATAATCGGTCGGGAACGTGACATCGACATCCTTCTCGTCGCCGGCAGAAACACCCTCAAGCGCCTCTTCAAAACCGGGGACAAAGGAACCGGTACCGAGCTTCAGAGAATATTTTTCGGCTTTTCCGCCCTTGAACGGAACTCCATTGTCGAAGCCTTCAAAATCAAGAATGACGGTGTCGCCTTTTTTAGCGGGACGGTCGACTGTTTCGATGCGTGCATTGCGGTCGACGAGCTTCTGAACTTCAGCGTCAACCTCAGCCTTGCTGATGGAGACAGGGGTCTTGGGTACTTCAATGCCCTTATAGGCGCCGAGCGTCACTTCCGGATAGAGCTCCGTGGCAAGCGTCAGAACAATGCCGCCCTCCTCCGGGGTCTCCATATTGGCGATGGAGGGAGCGCCGACAGCCTTCAGATCCTGAGATTTGACGGCAGAATCATAAATATCCGGGAAGATTTCATTGATGGCATCCTCATAGAAAACGGTCGCACCGTACATCGCTTCGACAACCTTGCGCGGGGCTTTGCCCTTGCGGAAGCCGGGAACCATAATGTTCTTCTTTGCCTTTGCATAGGCTTTTCCGAGGGCGGTTTCAAATTCGTCCTTGCCGATTTCGACAACGACTTTTGCGCTGCCCTTTTCTTTTTCTACGCTTTTCACGTTCATGTGGTTTTCCTCCTATGTGGTGCGGCCATTGGGAAGCCGTTATTCACCGATATTGAATCCGTAATATTCTATCAGACATTTTGGAATATTTCCACTGTTTTTTTATTTTCTTTTTAATCACGAACTTTTTGCGGTTTAAAGTTTACATAATCTGCAGAAACCAGCCGAAAGTCGATTCCATCGGAGATCCCCTGTATGGCCAGTTTCAGGCTGTCGCCATGCAGATGTCCGTAATAGCATCTGCTGACGCCGTAAGACTTCATCAGAGACAAAATCTCCCCGCATTCGTAGCCGCGATACCGGGGCGGATAATGCAGAAAACAGAATTTCTCCCGTTCACCCGCGGCGCGCAGAGAGGTTTCCAGCCTTCCCAGCTCACGCCGGAAGATCTTTTCATCATGGCTTCCCTTCTGCTCCTCTTCATAGAACCAGCCCCGTGTACCGCAGAGCGCGACGTCATCGAAGAAAAAGCAATTGTTGTTCAGAATGAACAGATCTTCAAAACCATTGTCGCGGCAGAACCGATCAAATTTGGCGGCTGTGCTCCACCAGTAATCGTGATTGCCCTTGACAATGATTTTTCTGCCGGGGATCGACGAAATAAAGGCAAAATCCTCCCGTGCGCTGCCCAGTTCCAAAGCCCAGCTCAGATCCCCAAGCAAGACAGTCGTATCCTCGGGAGTTATTACGGAAAATCCTTCGCGGAGCTTATCCATGTACCCCTCCCAGCGGCCGCCGAACACATCCATCGGCTTGTCCGCGCCCAGAGAGAGGTGGAGGTCTCCGATCGCATATAGTGCCATCTTATTTTAAAAACTCCGCGACTGCGCGTGCCATATCTTCCTTTTCTGCGACGCCTGTAAACCGAACGCTTTTTCCGGCGAGGGATGCCAGAGGAACGGGCGCGGTGAGGCCTGTTTTTTTCGCCAGCTGTCCGATCACTGCCGTACCGGCTTCCGGGCGATTCTCACCCAGCGCGTGAAGAACGCTTGAGCAGAACTTAAACGGGCTGGCTGTGGAAACAACAATCGCGGGCGTCCGGTCCTGCGTTTTTTCACGGTATTGGCGTAGGACCGTGCAGGCGACGGCTGTGTGCGTATCCAGAAGATAGGCTTTTTCCGCGAACACGCGGCCGATTGTGCTGGCTGTCCCTTCGTCGTCGCAGCAGCCGCAGGCGAATACCGCCTGGATTTCCCTGCGAATATCCTCCGAAACCTCGTAGCGCCCGGTCTCACGAAGCGATTTCATATATCCACGGACCTTTTCGTCCGATTGACTGACCATATAGAGGAGACGTTCGAGATTGGACGAGATCAGGATATCCATGGAAGGCGATGTTGTCGTATAAAAAGGACGGTTGCGGTCGTAGACACCGGTTTCGATGAACTCGGTCAGAACGTTGTTTGCATTTGAAGCGCAGATCAGCCTGCCGACCGGAAGGCCCATCCGTTTTGCATAGTATCCGGCTAAAATATTGCCGAAGTTTCCGGTCGGAACACAGAAATTGACAGTCTCCCCGTTTCGGATCCCACCGCTGGAAAGCAGATCGCAGTAGGCGGAAATATAATAGACGATCTGGGGAAGCACGCGTCCCCAGTTGATGGAGTTTGCGGAGGAAAGAAAATATCCCTTGTCCGCCAGTTCCTTCCGCAGAGCGGAATCGGAAAAAATGCGCTTGACCCCGGTCTGGGCATCGTCGAAATTTCCGACGACCGCCTCTACGCCGACGTTTCGGCCCTCCTGCGTCACCATCTGCAGCTTTTGAATATCCGACACTCCGTCCTTCGGATAAAACACAAGAATTTTCGTGTGCTCCACATCGCGGAAGCCCTCAAGCGCAGCCTTTCCGGTATCTCCCGATGTTGCCACAAGAATGCAGGCGGTTTTCTCCTCACCCGTTTTTTGAAGGGAGGCTGTCAGCAGATACGGCAGCATTTGAAGCGCCATGTCCTTGAACGCGCAGGTCGGTCCATGCCAGAGCTCCAGAACATGAAGACCCGGCTCAAGCGTGGTCACAGGAGCCACTGCCGGAGTATCGAATTTTAACGATCCATAGGCTTTTTCCGCATATTCCCGCAGTTCGTTTTCCGAAAACTCGTCCAGAAACAGTTTCATTACGCGAACGGCGCGTTCGGTATAGGGCAGCACCGAGAGTGCTTCCAGCATGCCTGGTTTCAGAGCCGGAACGGACTCCGGCAAAAAAAGTCCGCCGTCCCGGCTGAGGCCCTGCACAATCGCCTGGGAGGCCGAGAAGCGAAGCGTGTGATCTCTTGTACTCAAATACTGCATAATGATACGACCTTTCGGAGTTGTCAGCGGCTGCCCGCGATCTTTACTGGAAGGCATCCTCCAAATGATGAATTTCCGGATGCCTGGTAGCAAGCCCATCCGGCGCATAAATCTCTATCACATCGAAGCGAGGCTGCAGAGCGGTTTCATTCTGTTCAAGGTACAGCATGGCTGTTTTTTTAATTCTCTCCTGCTTTCGAAGGTCAACAAACTCCTTCGCTTCTCCGTGCGACGCGGATCTGCGCAGCTTGACTTCCACAAAAACAAGATAATTTCTGTCTCTTGCGACAATATCGATCTCCCCGAAACGGCAGCGATAACCACACGCCAGAATGGCGTATTTTTTCGCCCGGAGATAATCGACCGCAAGAACCTCCCCCCAGGGACCCAGCAACTCTTTATTCTCCATACAGTTTTTTCAAAAAGGTTCTGCGGTGAATTTCACAGGGGCCATATTGCGCCAACGCTTCATAGTGACGCTTGGTGCCGTATCCCTTGTGAATTTCAAATCCGTATTGCGGATATTTTTCTGCCAGCTGCTCCATCAGGCGGTCACGGGTCACTTTGGCGAGAATCGACGCCGCCGCGATATTGGCGCTCAGACTGTCCCCTTTTACGATGGTCTGTACAGTCAGTCCGAAATCCTTTGTCCTGTTTCCATCGATCAGCACAAGTTCCGGACGGACCGTGAGCTGTGCGAGTGCGCGCTCCATGGCCAAAAACGTGGCCTGGAGAATATTGATTTCATCGATTTCCTGTTCGCTTGCAAAGGCGATTCCGTAGGAAACCGCCGAAGCAGTGATGACATCAAAAAGTTCCCGGCGTTTCTTGTCAGTCAGCTTTTTGGAGTCATTGAGGCCTTCTATCGATGTTCCGAACGGCAGAACGACAGCAGCGGCGCAGACGGGCCCCGCCAGCGGGCCGCGGCCTGCCTCGTCAACACCGCAGATGATTTCGGCACCGTTTTCTCTGGCTTCCCGTTCAAATTTCCACAGATCCGGTTTTGATGCTGTCATTCTTTTCTCCATTCTCCGGATATTCCAGTGTAAATCTTCCCAGCGCACAGCTTCGGTATTCATCCAGCAAGACCTTCGCCATACGCTCTGTGTCGATTTCTCCGCCTGAAATTAAAAATCCGCGTTTTTTTCCGGCTGCTTCCAGAATTTCATAACCTTCTGCAGATTCAGAAAGATCGATTTTATATCGGGCACGCAGTGCGTTCGGATAGCGGTTCCAGAGGAGCTTCGCCAGATGGCAGGCCAGAGATTCTACGTCGATTACATCATCCTTGACGGCGCCTGTATAGGCAAGACGCATCCCGGTCTCCGTATCGTCGAACTTGGGCCAGAGAATTCCCGGCGTGTCCAGCAGCAGGAGCCCCTGGTCGACGGAGACCCATTGCTTACCGCGTGTCACACCGGGTCTGTTTTCAGCCTTGGCGCCTTTCTTCCCTGAAATCTGATTAATCAGGGTCGACTTTCCCACGTTAGGGATTCCCACAATCATGATTTTAAGCGGTCGCCCGGTCTGCCCTTTTTCCGCGTAGCGCTGCAGTTTCTCCCCTAAAAGAGCCCGGACCGTCGGTACAAAACGGGAGATGCCGCTGCGGGACTTGCAGTCGGTTGCCAGCACGGCATAGCCGTGTGCGCGAAAATAAGCCGACCAGCTTTTTATTCCCGCGGGATCGGCCATGTCAGCCCGATTCAGAACGATCATGCGCGGCTTTGCGCCAAGCAGGACATCGATGTCCGGGTTTCGGCTGGAAATCGGGATACGGGCGTCGAGGACCTCGCAGACCGCATCCACAAGCTTCAGATTTTCCTCCAGCATCCGGCGCGTTTTGGTCATGTGGCCGGGATACCACTGTATATGAAGTTCTTTCTCCGAATTGTTCTCCATCAGGATACGGCTCCAATTCTGCTGAATTCCCGCGCACCCGTGACGCTGCCGTTTTCATCCGTTTTTTGCCCCGGGAAAACCACGAAAATTGCCTTGCCCAGAATATTGCTTTCCTTCACACAGCCGACCGGAGCATAACGGCTGTCCGCCGAATGGTTGCGGTTGTCGCCCATGACGAAAACATATCCGTCGGGCACGGTAACGGGATAGTCCATTGCCTGTCCGACTTCCGCATAACTCAGATGCGTTGGCTCGAAAATATATGGCTCGTCAAGCGCCTTGCCGTCGACATAGACGATCCCGGCGTCAAAATCAATATTGACCGTCTGTCCGCCTGTGGCAATAACCCGTTTGACCAGGGGCCCTTCGTCGGCATAGGCCGGGACGCTGATCACGACGATGTCTCCTCTTTCCACGGTGTGATAGAGAAAATTGCTCTCCAGGATCAGATAATCCTGGTTCATGAATGTAGGGTACATCGAGCTTCCGCTCACGCCGACAAGACGGACGAAGAACACAAAGATGATTGTCACGACTGCCAGAATCGTGACAAGATCGTGCAGCATGGAAAAAGCCTCATATCCGGGCTTTTCCTTTTTCTGCGCCTTTTCCGGAACCGTGCCGTTTGGCTCGTCCGTAGTCAGTTTTTCCTTATCATCCTCTGTATCCTGCATGGACTGTTTTTCTTCTGAAGACATAAAATTTCCCCTCGAATCTCTGCCGGGCGTATAGATATTGATATTATACACAAGTTTCTCTCATAAAAAAAGGGGCAAAATCCTCTCGTGCGGGAAAACCCAAAAAAAGAGGAGCCGTACGGCTCCTCTTTTTGGGAATGGGATCAGACTTTTTCCTTGACCTTGGCAGATTTGCCAAGACGGTCGCGCAGGTAATAGAGCTTGGCTCTGTTGACCTTGCCCTTGCGGACGATTTCAACGTTCACAACGTTCGGGGAGTGAACCGGAAAAACCTTCTCGCAGCCGACGCCGTAGGAAATGCGGCGAACGGTGATTGATTCCTCAAGACCGCCGTGCTTTCTGGCAATGATCGTTCCCTCAAACGCCTGAATTCTTTCGCGGGAACCTTCCTTGATTTTCACGTCGACACGAACTGTATCGCCAACATCCATGGTCGGCAGCTCGCTCTTCATGTACTGGCTGGCTACAGCCTTCATGAGATCCATTGTTTGTCCTCCTTCAAATTAAGACGTTCATGCCACAAGGTAGCGCCGCAGTACCATGGTACCGGCAGTGGCAGAGGACCATCCTTTTCACAGACTGAAAGATTTTAACATATTGCTGGCAGGAAATCAAGAGGAATTTTATCTTTTGTCTGTGATGGAGGAAAAATCAAAGTTCCGGAACTCCGTCCACCCAGATACCGACCTGGAATTTTCCGCTGCTGTTGTAGGCACCCCAGTTGGCGGTTTTATTTGCAAACCAGTCCGTATTTCCGGTTGCGGTATTGCTGTCCTTTTTTACAGCGGAACAGATCTGATATTTGTCATTTGTTGCATCATACTTGTACAGAATGACTGTATCGCCGTTTTTGGCATTTTCATATGATGTTTTGTCCACCAGGAAAATACGTGTGGTTGTCACGCCTTTATAGTTGAAGTATTTGACAAACCAGTTGCAGCTGTTCAACAGATTCTGCTGTTTGGGACTCAGCGTGGACACGAAATTGTCCGCGTCGCCGGCTGTGCTGAACAGGCGCTTGCTTGTATCAATTTTGGAGTTGACTGTGATGAAATACCGGCTGACTTCAGCAAGCGCCGATTTTTCGGTCGTTGATTTTTCGACGGCTGAATCCGCATCTTTGTGCTTTTCACAGTTCACGTTCCATCCGCTGCAGCTTTCAGCATCCTCTGTGAGTGCGTACGTCCCGCCGCCGGGACAAAGCCGATCCAGTTCCCCCACCGTGCTTTCGACTGCTTTTTTTGCTTCCTCTCTGGTGAGAGCCCGCCCTGTGCTCAGTGCCGTGATAGACAGTGCATGCCGTGCGGAAGTCTGATTGGCCAGGCAGGCTGTCTCCGAGGCCTTATCCACCGTTCCGGCAAAAATCGGAATGGAAATGGCAACCAGGATCGCCACAATCGCAACGACGATCAACAGTTCCATGAGTGTGAATCCACTGCCTTTTCCTTTGTGTGTTAAACGGCATATGTTTCTCACTTCAGACACCTCCTGAGTCGAACTGTTATATATATAGAATTTGCGGTTATTAAATACTTTACAATATAATAATAATATTACCACATAAGTATAGCATCAATTCGGAGAAAGTAAACATCGTTTCCGTATTTTCTTTTCAAATTATGGAAATATAACCAAATATTAAAAATCCATTCCCTTTGTGAAAAAGGCGGAGCCTGCCAAAAGCAGGCTCCGCTCAGCTGTTTTGTGCCGATTCAACGCTGCCTATTTTCACTGGGCTCGTCATTCCCAATGTAGGTAAAGCGCTGAAAAGTCTTACCATCCCGCTCCACAGTCTCATTCCACATGGAGGCCGGCCTCACCCAGATGCCGAACTCGCCGTAAAGAGCCCGGTAAACGACCATTGTCTCCCGCGTTTCCGAATGCGTTGCCAGAAACAGCACCTCGTATTCATGCCCTTTGAAATGACGATACCGCCCAGGTCTGATTTCTTCCATATAGACCTCCTGTTTTCCGAGATCGTATCACATTTCGCTTTCCCGTTCAAGACCCGGTCAGTTTCCGCATTCTATACTGATCTGATTGAACATCTGCAAAACGTCCTGAACTGCAGTCTTTTTCTTTTCTGCTCCTGCGCGGTCCATAACAATTTTTCCGCGATCCATCATCAAAAGCCTGTCCCCATACTGCACCGCATACCGCAGATTGTGCGTAACCATAACCGCTGTCAGCCCTTTTTCCCGCACAATCCGATCGGTCAGCTCCATGATTACATCGGCTGTTTTGGGATCGAGCGCTGCAGTGTGCTCATCCAGAATCAGAAAATCGATCGGTGTCATGGTCGCCATCAGCATGGCGACCGCCTGCCGCTGTCCCCCGGAAAGACTGCCGATCCTCACATTCATATGATCCTCGAGGCCTAGCCCCAGCTCCTTCAGCTGCGCCCGATAGACGTCCTCCCGCTTGCGGTTGATTCCGGTCCTTACTCCGTAGGCTTTTCCCTTGTTATCTGCCAACGACATATTTTCCAGAATCGTCAGGTCCGGGCAGGTGCCCATGGCGGGGTTCTGATAGACTCTGCCGATTCTGCGATAACGCTGATACTCTTTTATTCTGCCGATATCCTGTCCGCCGATGCAGACCCGTCCGGCACTGACCGGAATGGATCCGCAGATGATATTGAGCATGCTGGTCTTTCCGCTGCCATTGCTACCAACGACTGAGACAAATGAACCCTTTTCGATGGAGAGGTTGAAATCGTCGAACAGACAGGTTTCCGTAATCATGCCGGGATTATAGATTTTCGTAATATGTTCAAGTTCCAGCACGATGCGCCGCCTCTTTTTCTTTCAGATTTCCCAGAACCAGCACTGCCAGGAAAAGGACTGCCGTAATCAGCTTTAAAAGATTTGCGGGCAATCCCAGACTGATGGCCGCCTGAATGCAGGCTTTGTATAATATGCTTCCGATCAGGGCCGACGTGGTTCCCTTTACAAAACTCAGCCGTTTGAATACCGTGCTGCCGATGATGACGGCAGCCAGGCCAAAAACCATCTGTCCGGTTCCCATGGTTGCGGAAAACGCTCTTTGTTCCTGGCAGACGATGCAGCCGGAAAGCGCCACAAAGCTGTTGGCAATAACCAGGCCCAGGATTTTCATGCTGCCCTTGTCTCTGGCCAGCGCCGTTACAAGCACGGCGTTGTTGCCGGTTGCGCGCAGCAGCAGGCCGCTCTTGGTTTTCAGATACCAGTCCAGAAGGGCCTTCCCTATGATGGCAAGCAGGGCGCTGAGAATGAGTTTCCGGATCATCAGATTCGTGCCGCTCAGCACGGCCATGGTTGGCGCGGCTGTGAAAATCGTGTCAAAACTCCGATCGACAGGAAGATTGGAACCAGCGATCTGGAGGTTGATGGAAAACAGCGCGGTCATAGTGATGATTCCGGCCAGCAGATCGCGGACATGCAGCCGCACGTGGATCAGGCCTGTTGCCAGTCCGGCCATCGCGCCGCAGGCAATGGCGGCCAGAAGCGCCAGATAGGGATTGCAGCCGTTTGTCAGAAGGACGGCTGTGACGGCAGCCCCCAGAGGGAAGCTGCCGTCCACGGTCAGATCGGGAAAATCGAGAATCTGATAAGTGATATAGATGCCATAGGAAAGAAGGGCGTAAATGCATCCCTGCGTCACCGTGCTGATGAGCAAATCCAACATATTGATCTCCTGCCGTTACGCCTCTGACGCTTCCACAGCGCTGCCGGCGACATCCTCGGGTACCGTCAGTCCAAGCTGGCTGATGGCCTGAGAGTTGATGTAGGTACTGTATTCAGAAATGGTCTCATACGGAATGTCCGAAGCCTTTTTTTCTCCTCTGAGGACTTCGGCTGCCATGGCGCCGGTCTGCTGGCCGAGTTTTACATAATCGATCCCAGCCGAGGCCACGCAGCCGATTTTAACCTGTTCCACTTCACTGCCGTAGACAGGAATGCCGGCTTCATTCGTCTTTTCCAGGATAGAGGCCAGAACGCCCACGACATTATTGTCAGTCAGGTTGGAAAAGCAGTCAACATTCTTTTTAATAAGCGTGTCGGTTGCCTGTGTGACCTCGGACTGCGCGGAAACGCCGATCGATTCGATGGTAAAACCGTAATCTCCCGCTTTTGCCTCATATTCGGCAATTGCTGAGACAGAATTCGGCTCCGAGGTTGTGTAGATAATACCAATTGTTTTGGCTTCCGGCTGCATTGCACGGATCAGCTCCAGCTGCGCTTCGACCGGAAGCTTGTCGCTGGTTCCGGTCACATTGCCGCCGGTCAGTCCGGCAGCTTCCGGATCGGTAATGGCGGTAAAAATAACGGGAATGTCTTTGTTTTCCGCTTCGGCATAGCAGGCGGTGGCGGACGGCGTTGCAATGGCGCACATCATGGCTACGTTGTTGGCCGAGAAGTTCTGTGCGATCTGTGTCGCGACGGCATTGTCGAAGCCGGCGTTCTGATAGTCAACGGTATAATCCTTGCCTTCTGTAAGGCCGGCATCCTTTAATCCCTGTAAAAAACCTTCGCGGCAGTTGTCCAGGGAAGGATGCTCTCCATATTGACTGATCCCGATCACAGGAACGGATTTCTTCCCGCAGGCACAGAGTGTAAGGGCAAAAATGGCTGCAAGTGTGAGGCAAATGAACGTTCTGAACTTTTTCATAAAAGAAATCTCCTTTGATTTTTTAATGTTGTCTGGTTCAGTGTTTCGATTGCCATCGTTTTGTAAGCAGCATATTCGTTTCTCCCTTCCGATGATAAAAAAAGCCTGCCCCAGCGATTGCTGGGACAGGAAATCATTACCTGCGGTACCACCCGGCTTGGCACTTTCGTGCCCACTCTACTGTACAACCATACAGCGGACTTTGTTAACGGAGAACCCTCTCCGGCTCGCATTGGCAGACATGCTGCGTTCCGCTCGCCCTCGAAAGACCATTCACCATCCCCTGCCGTACTGCAATCTCACCATCTGCAGTTCTCTGAACCGGCCGAAAGGAGGCTACTTCCTCTTTCTCAACGGTTTCATATCAACTTGTTGCCATTACTTTAACACGTTGTTTGAGAAAAAACAATCTGCATACTGCCGGAATTACAGGCTTCGTTCCAAAAAAGTTTTGTCAGATTTACCAGTCTGCGCGCTGTTCTTCCGGGAGCCAGCTCTGCCACCTGGAAAACTCAAAACAGAGTGTATCCGTGCTGTGGCTGTCACTGGACAAAAACAGCTTCCCGCCTTTTTCCTGAATATATCGTGTGATGTTCCGTGCTGGATACGGCTCCGTCCGGTATCCTCGTGCAATCGCCCCGGTGTTGATCTCAAACGGCTTTCCAGCGCCGATCAGCCGGTCCGCGGCATTTTTCCAGGCTGCCGTATACCTCGGATCGGATTCACGGAACAGGCGTTCACCCTCGTTGAATTTCGATACGATGTCGAAATGCCCGATGCAGCGGATCCCCGGCTGTTCCGCGAACTGCCCGACGGTCCGAAAATACGCCTCTGCGAAACGAATATAATCGCCGCCAAAATATGTCTGGACGTTTTCAGTCAGAAGCTCGCTGCTTTCATCGACCGGAAGATAATGCTCCCCGACTTTGACGTAATGCACCGATCCAATGGCATAATCGTACGTTTCTGTTCCGCTATCGGAGTAGAAATCCTGCTCTACTCCGCAGAGAATCTCAATCTGCCCGTGATATTTTTCCTTCAGGGCCTGAACAGTCCGACGGTACTCGGGCTCCTGCTCACGGTGCATACACCACACTTCATCGAACGGAGTATGTGCATGATCGGAAAAACCGATGCGGTCGAGTCCCATCCGAATAGCGGCCTGTACCATTTCTTCCGGTGTGTTTTTTCCGTCGCTGAAAACCGTATGGACATGCAGATCAGATTTTCTCATTTCGTCATCTTTTCCTGTTTTACCTTGTGGTCGATCACATGACGTGAGGCCAGCTCCTTGCGGATGTCGTCCGGCGAAATCCCCATCTGCACCATCAGTACCATGACATGATAGACCAGATCGGAGATTTCATATACAGTTTCTTTTTTGTCGCCGGCTTTTCCGGCAATGATGACCTCCGTGCTCTCTTCCCCGACTTTTTTGAGGATTTTGTCGATCCCCTTCTCAAACAGATAGGTCGTGTAGGAGCCTTCCTTTTTTTCCGTCTTTCGCCCTTCAATCAGCCGCATCAGCCCATCGAGAGAGAACGGTTCGCGATCTTCACTCTTATAGACCGGATACTCAAAGCAGGAGACCGTGCCCAGGTGACAGGCCGGCCCATCGGGAACCACTTCGATCACCAGCGAATCCCGGTCGCAGTCGGCTGTGATGGATACGATATGCTGATAATTGCCGCTCGTGTCTCCCTTGAGCCAGAGCTCCTGTCTGGATCGGCTCCAGAAGCAGGTCAGTTCCTTTTCCATGGAGATGCGGAGGCTCTCGCGATTCATATAGGCGAGCATCAAAACTCTTTTCGTGGCGGCTTCCACCACGACTGCCGGAATGAGCCCTTTATCGTCAAACTTCAATTCGTCGATGTTAACCATTCTATCTCCTTACAGGCGCGTCGGAATTCCGTTTTGCGCCATTTCCTTTTTCAAATCCTTGATTTTCACTTCTCCAAAATGAAAGATGGAGGCAGCCAAACCCGCGTCAACGCGGGGAAGCGCTTGAAACAGATGGATAAAGTCCGCCGTGCAGCCGGCGCCGCCGGAGGCGATCACCGGTACCGAGACCGCTTCGCTGACAGCTTTCAGCATTTCGAGATCGAAACCTTTTTTGACGCCGTCGGTATCAATGGAATTGACGACGACCTCGCCTGCGCCGTTTTCCACGCAGGACCGAATCCAGCCGATAGCCTCCATGCCGGTGTCCTCGCGCCCGCCTTTTGAGAAGATCCGGAACATGCCGTCCACACGTTTTACGTCTGCGGACAGGACGACGCATTGATTTCCATACCGCCCGGCCGCTTCCTTGATGAGCGAAGGGTTGCGGATTGCCCCGGAATTGACGCTCACCTTGTCCGCGCCGCATTTCAGGACGCGGTCGAAGTCGTCAAGCGTTTGGATGCCGCCTCCGACAGTGAGCGGTATAAAAACGCGCCTGGCTGTTTCAGTCAGAATATCGGTGAAAAGGCGTCTGCCTTCCGCAGAGGCGGTAATGTCATAAAATACAAGCTCGTCCGCCCCTTCCGCGCTGTAATATTCCGCGAGAGAAACCGGCGATGAAACATCTTTCAGCGACTGGAAATTGACACCTTTGACCACGCGGCCGTCCCGGACATCCAGACAGGGAATAATTCTTTTCGCAATCATCCCGCCACCCCGATCGCCTCGCGGAGATCCACTGCACCTGTGTAGCAGGCTTTTCCAATGACTGCGCCGTAAAGACCCATTGCAGCCAGCCGGCGAACATCCTCCAGTGAGGATACGCCTCCGGAGGCAATCAGCTGAATCGGATAGACCGACGACAGTCTCCGATATAATTCCAGATTGGTGCCCTGCATGGCGCCATCTTTGGATACGTCCGTACAGATGACCGTCTGGACGCCAAGATCGGAGAGCTTCTGAAAAAAGCGATCCGCTGAATAAGACGATTGTTCCGTCCAGCCGCGAATGGCGACAAAACCGTCCTTCAGATCCACACCGACCGCAATTTTGTCCCGGTATCGGCTCACAGCCTCCCACAAAAACGCGTCATCCGTCACAGCGGCTGTTCCCAGAATGACACGGTCGATGCCGGCGCTCAAATAACGCGCGGCGGTCTGCATGGTCCGAATTCCGCCGCCCACCTCACAGAACAGGCCGGTTTTTTCTTTGATGTTCAGAATGGTTTCGAGGTTGGGCGTCGCTCCCGTCTTGGCTCCCTCCAAATCCACCAGATGAATCTGCTTTGCTCCGCAGCTGGAAAACCTGGCCGCAACATCCGCCGGGTTTTCACTGTATACGGTCATTTGAGCATAGTCGCCTTTCAAAAGCCGGACTGCTTTTCCTTCATACAAATCAATGGCCGGGTAGATCAGCAAAATGTTTCCTCCTCACAAAAAGCGCGCAGAATGGAAAGCCCGATCGGTCCGCTCTTCTCCGGATGGAACTGGCAGCCCATCACATTCTGACAGGCGGCGGCAGCGGTCAGCTCCGCGCCGTATTCGGTCGTAGCCAGAATGGACTGCTCGCAATCAAATGCCGCGAAGGAATGGACAAAGTAGACGCAGTCCCCTTCCTGTACATCCCGAAACAGCGGATTCCTGCGTCCGGAAAAATGAAGCGCATTCCAGCCGATATGCGGGATTTTCAGATCCGTCGGTATGACCTCCCGAATGGAACGAATCTCGCCCGGAATCAGCCCCAGTCCTCTGTGCTCGCCAAATTCAAAACTTCGGTCAAAGAGGAGCTGCATGCCCAGACAGATGCCCAGCAGCGGCTTCCCGCCTTTGGCCTCTTCAATCAGCGCTTCGTCCAGACCCGCCGCATGCAGCTTGTCCGCCGCGTCGCCAAACGCTCCGACACCGGGCAGAATGATCCGGTCCGCTTTGCGAAGCTTGTCCCGGGAGGAAGTCACCACGGCTTCCTTCCCCGCTGCGGAAAGAGAGCAGCGCAAAGAGAACAGGTTTCCCACGCCGTAATCCACGATTGCGATCATCAGAGCATTCCTTTCGTCGACGGGATCTCTCCCGCACAGTCCGGGTCGATGCGCACGGCAGCGCGCAGGCTTCGGGCGACTGATTTAAAGCTGCCCTCCAGAATATGATGCGAATTTGTGCCGGAAAGCTGTCGGATGTGCAGCGTGCAATCAGCATTCCGCACAAAGCCCAGCCAGAATTCCTCGGCCAGCTCCGTATCGAAACTTCCGACCTTTTGCGTCGGCACGGACAGCTCATAGCCCAGGAAACTCCGCCCTGAAAAATCCACCGCACTGACGATCAGCGCTTCATCCATCGGCAGAATCATACTTCCGTATCGCGTAATGCCGCGTTTATCGCCGAGCGCCTCGCGAAAAGCGCTTCCGAGCGCGATGCCGAGGTCCTCCACCGTATGATGATCGTCCACCCAGGTGTCGCCTTTGCAGGTGAGCGACAGATCAAAACGGCCGTGTGAAGCAAAGAGAGTCAGCATGTGATCGAGAAAACCGCAGCCGCTGGAAATGTCAGATTTCCCGGTGCCGTCCAGCCCGAGCTTCAGAACGATGTCGTTTCCGCGGTCTTGCGGGCAATTTCAGCTGTTCTCATACATCTTCCTCCAATATTTCCCGGACGGCTGCCAGAAGCGCCTTCATCTGTCCTTCGCTGCCGATTGTTATTCGATTATACTCGCAAAGTCTGGGCGTGTCAAAATGTCTTACCAGAATACCGCGTTCGCGCAGCTTCTGATAGAGAATTTTTCCGCTGATGCCAGGATGGCGGGCCAGCAGAAAATTGGAAGAGGAATCCGTCAGCAGAAATCCAAGTTCCCTGAGAGCCGCCGCGGTTTCGGCGCGCGTTTTCATAACAGCCGCGCAGTTTTTCGCACGGTACCCGTCATCCTGCAAAGCCCCTATTCCGGCGGCCATTGTCAGACTGTTGACATTATAGGGGTTGGTGGAATACTTGATCGTATTCAGATCGCGGATCAGCGCCGCGCTGCCGATGCCAAAGCCGAGTCTGGCCCCGGCCAGAGAACGGGATTTGGAGAAGGTCTGCGTAACCAGCAGATTGTCGTATTGATGGATAAGCGGCACGCAGCTCTCGGCTCCAAAATCCACATAGGCCTCATCGACCACAACCACATGCTTCGGATTGGACTTCACGATGCGCTCGATCTCGTCTCTTGAGAGCGCAACACCCGTCTGTGCATTTGGATTGGCCAGAAAAACGGTCTTCTGCACATCGAGATAATCCTCCACCCGGATGGTGAAATCTTCGCGCAGCGGCAACTGTTCATAGGGAACGTGATGAAGCTCGGCGAACACAGAATAAAATCCGTAGGTGATGTCGGGAAACACGGCCGGTGTCGATTCGTCACAAAACGCCATGAACGCGAAATCCAGAATTTCATCGGAGCCATTCGTAAACAGAATCTCGTCTTTTCCGACCCGGTAGTAGTCGGCGGCAGCCTGAACGAGCTGCCTGCATTCGGGGTCCGAATAGAGCTGGAGCGTGGTCAGTGCTTCGGAGGCCATTTTCAACGCCGCGGCGGAAGGAGGAAACGGCGATTCATTCGTATTGAGCTTGATGTATTTGCGCTCTTTCGGCTGTTCTCCGGGTGTGTATGGAACAAGACCGGCATATTTCTGACTGAAAAATCTGCTCATCTCTGATCTTCCTCCATCCGGATCACTGCGCTCTTCGCGTGACCGGTCAAGCCCTCTTTTTCAGCGAACATTGCCACGTCCTGTGCGACTTTTTCAAGCGCCTCGCGGGTGTAATAGGTATACTGCGTCTTTTTAATGAAATCGTCCACGGACAGAGGACTGGAAAACCTCGCGGTACCACTGGTCGGCAGCGTGTGGTTGGCGCCCGCAAAGTAGTCGCCCAGTGCCTCCGGGCAGTTACGTCCAAGAAACACGGAGCCCGCATTGCGGATCTCATCGAGATAGTCAAACGGGTTGTCCACACAGAGTTCCAGGTGCTCCGGGGCAATTTCATTTGCAATTTCCACAGCGGAGCGGATACTGCCGGTCACGATGATCTTCCCGTTTGTTTCGATGGATGAGCGCGCAATTTTGGCTCTGTCCAGCTGCGGGATCTGAATTTCAAGTTCTTTTTGAACCGCTCCGGCAAGCGCTTCTGAATCCGTCACCAGAACCGCACTCGCCATTTTGTCATGCTCCGCCTGCGACAGCAGATCGGCAGCCACCACGCGCGCATCCGACCCGCCGTCAGCGACAATGAGAATCTCACTGGGTCCTGCAATCATGTCGATTGCGACCTTGCCGAATACCTGCTTTTTGGCCTCCGCCACAAAAGCATTGCCCGGACCGACAATCTTGTCGACTCTCGGCACGCTTTCCGTTCCGTAGGCCAGGGCGGCAATTGCCTGTGCCCCGCCGACTTTGAAAATCCGATCCACACCGGCGACGCTTGCCGCCGCCAGGATCGCGGGATTGACCTTCCCGTCCGCTCCGGGAGGTGTCACCATGATGACTTCGCGGCAGCCCGCAATCTTCGCGGGAATGGCATCCATCAGAACAGTGGATGGATAGGCGGCCGTGCCGCCGGGTACATACAGACCGGCACGCTCAATGGGAATGATCTTCTGGCCGATCACTATTCCGCTTTCATCGTTGATAAGAAAGCTGTTCCGGACCTGGCGGCTGTGGAACTTGCGTATGTTCTCCGCGGCCCGGTGCAGGATGTCAAGGAACTCCGGTTCTTCCTGCGAGACCGCTTCCGCAATTTCTTCCTTCGTCACGGCGAGAGAATTGAGCCTCGCTCCGTCAAACCGTTCGGTATAAGATAGAAGTGCCCGGTCACCGTTTTTTCTCACCTCGGACAGGATCCCGGCCACGATCTCTTCGACGTTTGAGCCAGGCATCGTGCGCGCAAAGATTTCTTCGTTTTTTACTTCTCCGTATCGGTAAATTCTGATCATCTGGATTCCCCCACCTGCCCGGAGAGCTCCTGCAGAATTCGGGAGATCCGTTCGTTTTTGAATTTGTAGCTTGCCTTGTTGGAGATCAGTCTGGCGCTGACCGGCACGATCTCCTCCACCACTTCCAGATTGTTTTCCTTCAGCGTTGTGCCTGTCTCCACAATATCGACAATCACATCTGACAATCCCAGAATCGGCGCCAGCTCGATGGAACCGTTCAGACGTATGATGTCGATGTTTCGGCTCTTGGAAAGATAAAACCGGCTGGCGATATTTGAAAATTTGGTCGCCACGCGCAAGGTCCGCTGCGTGTCGTCATAAAAGCCTTTTTTAGCCGCCACGGCCATGCGGCACTTCCCTGTCTTCATATCCAGAAGTTCATAGACATCCGGCTCATATTCCAGAAGAATGTCCTTTCCGGCCACGCCCACATCGGCTGCACCGCGCTCGACATAGATTGCGACATCGGAAGGTTTCACCCAGAAATAGCGGACATGGATTTCTTCATTTTCAAAAATCAGTTTTCGATTCGTTTCCCGGATCGACGGGCAGCTAAAACCCGCCTTTTCGAACATATCGTAGACCCGTTCTCCAAGTCTGCCCTTCGGCAGCGCAATGTTCAGCATATTATCCAATCGTTTCCACCCCGTCTTTCCGGATTCGGCAGAGCTTTTGATACCGGAAGTTCTCCGGCAGCGAGCGCAGAACGGCAACCCGCTGGCTGGCGTCGGTCAATCGTCTGGCGGCATTTCTCAGGATTTTCAGATTGGTTCCATCCTCGTAAAGCAGAACGGTATCCGCGTCATTTGCGTCATCCGAGGGGCTGCGGAGATAGTCCAGGAAATCCAGATATACGGCAAAGCCGATTGCCTCGGAGCTGCGACCCATTTTTTTCATGAGCCTTCCGTATTGCCCGCCGGAAAGGATACTGTTCGGAATCCCATTTACGAAACCGCTGAATACGATTCCGTTGTAGTAGTTCATGTCATTGATGACGGAGAAATCGATATGGATGTGGCCGCAGAGCGGAGAGTCGT
>Ga0163159_1001026_pt1 | contig 28859 bp, 31 predicted proteins | sample BioMet9_FD_108702 | JGI IMG/M metagenome (GOLD analysis project Ga0163159, IMG submission 108702) | Microbial communities from bioreactor (seeded with sewage sludge) at Lawrence Berkeley National Lab, California, USA - Biofuel... | ecosystem: Engineered > Bioreactor > Anaerobic > Unclassified ... | reverse complement strand
TATATTTCCTTTATTTCCTTTATTTTATGGAAATGCGGTCGCACGCAACGATCGTTTGTCTAAGTATTATTATACAGTTCTTTGAAATTTTTTTCCAGTTCAAATCCTATCAGTATAAATTTTTTCTTTATGGTCTTTATTTCTTTTACAAGATCATTTTTCTTTTTCGGAATGTGGGTATAAAATAGTGTTGTTGGAAACATCTGTATGTGTGGTAGTCCTCTCTTTCGTTGAGTTTTATATCGGCAAAATATATCCGTTGTATCGTTATTAAAAATGCCTTTATATCTTGCCGATAGTATGCTATACTATTGCCATGAGTAAGGTTACCTATCTTTCTGTTGAAGAAATTGCGCGGAGCTGGAATGTTTCTGAGCGCAGTGTCAGAAATTACTGTTCCCTTGGCCGTGTTCCGGGGGCCGTTCTTGAGGGTAAAACGTGGAAAATTCCTTCAACCGCAAAAAAGCCTAAGCGGGAAATTCGGCACAGTGTAAAAAAAGAAAATCTTCTTCAGACGCTTCAGCGGGAAAAAGACGCAAAACTTTCCGGTGGTATATATCACAAAATTCAGATTGATCTAACGTACAACTCAAATCATATAGAAGGTTCAAAACTTACCCACGAGCAGACCCGCAATATTTTTGAAACGAGAACTTTGGGCGTAACAGATAGCGGTGTAAAGATTGATGATATTATTGAAACTGCAAATCACTTCCGCTGCATAGACCTTGCTATAGAAAGCGCGAAATCAAAACTGACCGAAAGTTTTATTAAACAGCTACATTTTATTCTGAAAACAGGAACCTCTGACAGTCAGAAAAATTGGTTTCGTGTAGGTGGCTACAAGATGCTTGAAAATGAAGTGGGTGGTCGGAATACAACAAAACCCGCAGAAGTTGCCAAAAGGATGAAGGCTCTGCTTGCCTGGTATAATGCAAAAAAAGAAATTTCATTAGATGATATTCTTGATTTTCATGTTCGGTTTGAATCAATCCATCCTTTTCAGGACGGGAACGGTCGAGTGGGCCGGCTGATCATATTCAAGGAATGCCTTAAGCACAATATTGTGCCTTTTATCATTACGGAGAAATTGAAGCTTTACTATTACCGCGGTTTACGGGAATGGAAAAATGAAAGGGGCTTCCTTCGAGATACCTGCCTTACCGGTCAGGATGCTATGAAGGCAACCTTAGATAAGTTTGGGATTGCGTATTAATTCTGTCGCTCGGCGAGCGTGACGGGGAATTATGTGTAAAATGTAGTGTATGCTGAAATATACCACCAGAAAAATGTAACCAAGCCTTACTTTTTCCCCTAGAAAAGTGTAAATTCGTCGTATGTACCGGAAAATCTGGAAAGAACTCATTACATGGAAAAAATCTCAAGGCAGAAAGCCTCTTATTCTGAACGGCGCGCGGCAGGTAGGTAAAACATATATTCTTAAGGAATTCGGCGCAAAGGAATTCAAAAACTTTGCCTATCTTAACTGCGACAAAAATCCCCGTGCCGCAGGAATCTTTTCCGACTTTGACACGGAGCGGATTATCCGCGCAATTTCAGCCGTCACCGAAACGGTGATTGAAAAAGAAAACACGCTCATTTTTATCGATGAAATTCAGGAAATCCCAAATGCCGTTTCCTGCCTCAAATATTTTTGCGAGGATGCTCCGGAATATTATATTGTTGCCGCCGGCTCTCTTCTGGGAATACGGAATCATGAGGAAACTTCTTTCCCGGTAGGCAAAGTCAATTCTCTGCAGATGTATCCCATGACGTTTGATGAATTCCTGCGCGGAATCGGGCGTGAAAAAATTGCGGATTATATTGCCGGTTCATCTTATAAAGAAATCAGCGCATTAAAAGACGAGTGCATTGAACTTTTGCGCCAGTACTATTTTACCGGAGGAATGCCCGAAGCTGTTGATGTGTACGCAAAGACAAAAGACATCTGGCGTGTCCGTGGCGTTCAGAATCAAATACTTTCCGAATATGCTGACGACATTTCAAAGCATGCGGATAAAAATATACTGCCGCGAATAAATCTTGTGTGGAATTCAATTCCCAGCCAGCTCGTAAAAGAAAATAAAAAATTCATTTATGGCGCAATAAAAAAAGGAGCGCGCGCAGCAGAGTTTGAAACAGCAATCCGGTGGCTCATAGATGCCGGTCTCGTGCACAAAGTAAGTCGCGTTACTAAAGCATCAGTTCCTCTGAAATTTTATGAAGACCTTTCCGCCTTTAAACTTTTTATGAATGACTGCGGACTTCTCGGCGCTCTCAGCCAGACACCGCCTGCAGAAATTCTTGTTGGCTCAAAAATATTTGAAGAATACAAGGGTGCATTTACCGAGCAGTATGTATTCCAGCAACTTAATGCCTGCCCGAATCTTTTCTGCTATTACTACACAAATGAAAATTCAACGCTTGAGCTTGATTTTCTTGTACAAAAAAATTCAGAGATTATTCCCATAGAAGTAAAAGCCGAAGAAAATCTCAAATCAAAATCACTGCGAACCTTTACAGAAAAAAACAAAGAGATAAAAGGTTTGCGCTTTTCAATGTCAGACTATCGCGATCAAAATTGGATGCAGAATATTCCGCTGTACTGTGTGGAAAAGTGGGGAGAGGAGTAGGCTGTTTCCATTTTCTGGTACGATTCTGCGACAGGGATGCCACTGCATCGAAAGCCGCGACATCGGTGCGTACGACACGTGCATGAACGGCTGTAAATACTGCTACGCAAATCAGAATCCCAAGAAGGCATTTGAGAATTTCAAACTGCATGATCCTGATTCTCCGCTGCTGCTCGGCCATATTGAAGCGACTGACACGGTGACGCAGGGCGCGCAGAAAACGTTCCTAAAGGAAGGTAATCGTGTGGTACCGCGGCTTTATGTCATTGACGCTATTATAGTTGGCGTTTATAATGATAATTGCCAATAAAGATAGCATTTAATGAAAAAGGTGGTCATTTATGGACGAAATAAAGCGAATTCTCGATATTTCTCCGTCACTTGCACGGAAATCGCTGTTTCTCTTTGGCCCGCGTCAAACGGGAAAAACCACTTATATAAGGAAAGAACTTGCTGACAAAATCGCTTTGTTTTGGACACTGCTTGACGGTCGGCTCAGAATCAGGGTTCAGTCTGATCCTTCTGTGCTGCGGCAGGAAGTAGCAGCGCGGAATCTACACGACTGCATTATTTGCATTGATGAAATTCAGAAATGCCCGGAACTCTTGGAAGAAGTGCATTTATTAATAGAAGAAAGAAACATTCGCTTTTTGCTTACGGGATCGAGTGCACGAAAGCTGCGGCGTGGCGGAGTTAACCTGCTCGGTGGACGTGCATTGCTGCAGTATATGCATCCGTTCTGTTATGAAGAATTAAAAAACATTCCTGAAATACCGTTTACACTTGAACGTGCTTTTTATAACGGGCTTGTTCCTTCGCTCTATCTCTCTGAATTTCCTGGTGAAGACCTGGGCGCGTATATTGATACGTATCTTACAGAAGAGATTGCAGCGGAAGGAGCGGCGCGTAATCTGCCCGGCTTCTCTCGGTTCCTTGAATTTGCGGCAAAGACGAATGCGCAAATTATTAATTTTACCAACATTGCGAACGATGCGCATTTGCCGCGTCAGACGGTAAAGCTTTGGTATGATGTGCTTGTTGATACGCTGCTCGGTTATGAAGTGCCTCCGTTCACTGCAACAAAAAAAAGAAAGGCAATAGAGACGCCGAAGTTTTACTTTTTTGACACCGGCATTGTCCGCGTGCTGCAGGGACTGGACAGAATCAAAGATGCGCAGAAGGAATTCGGTGATTTCTTTGAACAATTTATCTGCATGGAGCTCAGAGCGTGGCTTGATTATACGGCTCGTCGTGAACAGCTGTGTTACTGGCGTTCAACATCAGATTTTGAAGTTGATTTTACAATCGGTACTGAACTAGCCATTGAAGTTAAAAGTACCAATGATGTGCAGGATAAACACTTGAAGGGACTCCGTGCATTGCGTGAAGAAAATATATTCAAGCGTTTCATCGTGGTGTGTAGAGAGGAGCGGCCGAGAATGAATGACGGCATAGAAATTCTTCCGTGGAATTATTTTCTTGACCAGCTGTATTCAGGAGTGTGATATGGATAACCCGTTCGCTGTGCCGCCGGTCATCGTGAATTTTTTTTGTCACGAAGAAATCAAGAAGTCTGCGGTGAAGGGAAGAACTGATAATGCCTGAACTGCCGGAAGTTGAAACAATTAGAAGCATAATCGAACCGCAGATCAGCGGGCAGAAAATTACTTCGGTGAAAATAAACAATCCGCAGGTGGTTGCCTACCCTGATGCAGAATCATTCGTGTCGCTCCTTTCCGGACAGTGCGTAACTGATATGAGTCGAAGAGGGAAATTCCTTACCATCAATTTTAAAAGCGGTGACCATCTGGTGCTCCATCTGCGCATGACGGGGCAGCTGCTTGTGACGCCTCCAACGTATCCGCTGGAAAAACATACGCATCTGATTGTGGAGCTTTCGGGCGGAAATCAAATCAGGTATATCGATGTGCGGCGGTTCGGAAGGTTCTGGCTGCTCAGAAAAGGTGAGGCCGATACGGTGAGCGGGCAGAGCAAATTGGGAATTGAGCCGCTTGGTGACGAGCTGACCGGCGCTTATTTAAAATCACATGCAGGAAAAAGCAGAAAGGCAATCAAGGAAGCGCTGCTCGATCAGATAATTGTTGCAGGAATCGGCAATATTTATTCGGATGAAATATTATATGCGGCAAAAATAAATCCTGCACAAACGGGTGAATCGCTTTCCGCAAGAGAGTGGAACTGCATCGCGCAGAAAATAAAAGCTGTTATAGCATGGGGAATTGAAACGGACCGCATGACACCGGAGGAATATCTTGCCGGTGCAGGAAAGGAATACCGCAACAGCCCTGATTTGAAAGTGTACGACAGAGAGGGTCAGCCGTGCCGCCGCTGTAAAACACCGCTGGAAAAAATCATCATAGGCGGAAGAAGCAGCTGCTACTGTCCAGTGTGTCAGAAGAAACATAGATGAAAGTTGATGCCGTCAAAAAGTTTCTCAGAGTGTTTATATATTCACGAAAGAAATAATGCCTAATTTTATTAATTATTCGTAATGCCCTTTGCACGAAATGATGTCGAGCACGCCGTCGGCAATTCGGTAGACAAGGCGGTTCTCTTTGTCGATGTGGCGGCTGTACAGTCCGGCAAGATTTCCTTTGAGCGCTTCGGGATCACCGGTTCCGTCCAGTGCACCGTTGCGTTCAATGTCTTTTAAAAGGCTGTTTATCTTTTTGAGCGTCTTCCGGTCTTGGGTCTGCCAATACTCATAATCGTCCCATGCTTCTTCGAACCATACTTTTTTCATTGGTCATCCTCAATCAGCTCATGCTCAACGCCTTTTCCTTCATCCAGCGCTTTTACACCGCGTAAAATGTGTGCGACATTCGATTCAGAATAGAAGGGGTCTTCTTCGCGTTCGATTTCAAACGGAATGCGGTTGGTGCGGAGGACTGTTTTTACGAACATGTTGACTGCGCTCGAAGCGTTGAGTCCTACATCGCTGCAGAATTTATCAAATTTGATTTTGTCGTCTTTATCAATGCGTGCGGAAAGTGTTGCTTGTGCCATAGGTGTCTCCTGTCATATTTTATACGTTATCTGTATTAAATATACTGCTAAAGTAAGATATTTGCAATCAATTTGTTGCAAAATGCGAACTTATGTTCCGCTTATTCCTTTCGTAATCAGTTTCGTGGTGAGCCGAATCACATCTTCGAGCGGTGTTTTTTTCTTTTCCGCAATCCATTGTGCGTACACGGCGAGAATTGTGTCGTGGATGAAGTTGCCAAGAACGGCGTTCTCGAAATTGTTTTTTCCCATACGCTGAATGTTTGAATCTGATTTTTTTACCACGTGGCTTATCATCCGTTCACGCACTACGGCGAGCGATGAGGCGCAGGTGATGCGTTCGTACGCTTTGTTCTGTTTGGCGGAAAATTCAAAGAAGGCGCGTACTCCTTTTGTAATATCGCGCGGATACACGAGTCCCTTTACCTGCTCGCTATACGGCGAAGAAAAAGAATCCATCACGTCGGCAAGCAGATCTTCAAGACTGGTGAAGTAGACGTAGAATGTCTTTTTATTAATCATCGCTTTATCGCACACTGCCTTGACGGTTATCTTTTCATAGTCCTGCTCGGCGATCAAATCCATGAATGATTCGCGGATTGATGAAACGGTCTTTTTTACGCGGATGTCTTCTGTTCCGGTCAAAATCATTTTTCTTACCTCCACAGTAACAAAAGTAACCATTTTACCAAAACAGTTGCTTTTGCAACGATTGAAGAAAAAGTGTCCGTGTTTCTTGCGGATGCAGATAGTATACTCCAGTTACAAAAGAAACGGAAGTTACTTTTGTAAGGAAATGAGTATGAAGATACATACAAATGTGATGATGCTTATTTTGATACCGTTTCTGCTGATTGGATGCAGCGGAAAGTGCGTTGCGGACGGCGTTGAAAAACCGGCAGAAGCAAAACTACAGGAGCAGACTATGACTGACGAGCAGCAGATTATCGCGGAGTTTGAAAAATTTCAGCAGGCTATGATTGACAAAGACACCGCTTATCTCCGCACGTGTTTAGGAAAAAAGGTGCGGCACATGAGCGGCAAAGTCGAAACGACTGATGACTGGCTTGCAGAAGTTGAAAGTGGTGTGATGAATTATTATTCGTATAAAATAAAGAATGCCCGCGTTTCGATTTCCGGTGACACGGCAACGCTTGACTGCGATACGGAGCTGAACGCAAAGGTGTATGGGATGAAAGGCGTGTGGACGCTGCCATCTCATTCAACGTATAAAAAAACAACAGGTGGCTGGAAAATGACACCGGCTGAATTTTAATCATACAGGAGGTTTTATTATGGAAGAAAATAAATCGATTTGGGAACGGCTTCTTTCCAGCAAAAGTGATTAAACAAATCGCTTGACTTGAAGTGAACTATAAGATGTATGGTTAAGGAGATATTTATGAATCAGACGTATATAACATTGAACAACGGCACGAAGATTCCGCAGTTCGGACTCGGCGTGTTTCAGATTGACGGCGATGCAGCGACAGAGAAAGCATGTCTTGATGCGTTTGCACTTGGGTATCGGCATATCGACACAGCACATGCGTATCAGAACGAACGCGGTGTGGGAAGCGCAGTAAAGAAGAGCGGCCTTGAACGGAGCGATATCTGGATTACGAGCAAACTGTGGCCGAGCGAATACGGCGAAGGAAAGACTGCTCGTGCAATCGACAAGATGCTTTCGCGTCTGGGCACTGACTACATCGATTTGCTTCTACTTCATCAGCAGTTCGGTGACTACATGGGCGCCTGGCGCGACATGGAAAAGGCTGTGAAAGAAGGAAAAGTTCGTGCAATCGGTCTGAGTAACTTTGAGTCGTCTCGTCTTGAGGAAGTGTGCACTGCTGCAGAAATAAAACCGGCGGTGCTGCAGGTTGAATGCCACCCGTACTTCCAGCAGCGCGAGGTGAAGCAGCGGATTGCTCCGTATGGTACCGCGCTTGAGTGCTGGTACCCGATCGGCCACGGAGACAGCGGGCTTATTAACGAAAAACTGTTCACACAACTTGCGGCAAAGTATCATAAGTCGAACGTGCAGATTATTCTCCGCTGGCATATTCAGGAAGGAAATATCATCTTCCCGCGTTCAACAAAACCTGAGCATATCAAGGACAACTTCAACATCTTCGACTTTGCGCTCACCGAAAGCGAGATGAACGATATACGCAGACTCGACCGGGGCAGACGGTTCTTCAACATGACGCTCGAAGAACAGGAACGCAATCTCGGCGGATTTACGCCTGCTGACTGATAGAAGGTATCTTCAGAGGGAATCAAATGATGAGAAAATCAATATTATTAGCAGGAGCATTTATGGCAGGTATTACTTTTTCACCGCTGTTTGCGGCGGACGGTACAGGCGCAGGATTATCAGACGCAGCATTACACAGAACACTTGTAGTGTATTTTTCACAGACTGGCGAGCAGTATGGCGTCGGCGCTATTACCAAGGGCAATACGGAGATTATTGCAGAGATGATTGCTGCAAAAGCAAAAGCAGATTTGTTCCATGTTGAAACTGTTGCACCGTAACCGTTCGAGTATAAAGCACAGACTGATGTTGCCATGAAGGAACTGCGTGCAAAGGTGCATCCTGCAATCAAAGACGACGTGAAGGATTTTGATTCGTACGATACCGTTTACATCGGTTATCCGATCTGGTGGGGAGACCTGCCCATGGCGATGTACACGTTCATCGAAAAGCACGACTGGAACGGCAAGCGGGTGATTCCGTTCTGCACGCATGCAGGAAGCGGGCTTGCGGGTACGCCGGGTAAAGTTGCATCAACATGCAAAGGTGCGACCGTGCTCGAAGGACTTGCGGTGGCGGGAACGACGGCGCAACTTGCAGCGAAGCTCCCCGCGCAACTTGCAGCGAAGCTCCCCGCGCAACTTGCAGCGACGCTCCCCGCGCAGCATGACCGTCCGGCAGCAGAGAAAGAAGTGACGGCGTGGCTTAAGAAAATCGGAAAGGAAGAGTGAAACGGTGTGATGCAGGTTTATACGGTTCGTTCCGTGTTCGAGAACAATACTTTTACATAATCGCGTTTGCCGTAAAGAATGCGAACAATTTTTACTGATGAAGCATCAATGGTGTAGAAGATAAGGTAGTTTCCCGAAACAAGGAACCGGTATTTATTTGGTAGGTGAATGACAGTTTCGAGCTGTGCTTCGGCATTCGTTCTGAAATTTTCTGGGTTTCAAGTTCTTCGGACACATTGTTTTCTATAACCTTTGCTTTGGTTTGAGATATTTCCAAAATTGCCGGATGGATACAATTTGCTGTTCCATTCCTCGCTTTTCTTTGAGATAAGAAAAGAACATCAGAATGTCCGTGCGGTATTCAACCACGGTGTTGGGTGACCGCCCTTTGATGACCGTAAGGTAGTTGAGATATTCCTCCAGCAGAGGAAAGGTGTTAAAGTTTTTGAGTGCCATAGATTTTTGGCTCCTTTCAGTTTTTCAAAGTTTTGTGATTTATTTTTTTATAGCTTTTATGATATACTTAATTAGAATATAAACAGGAGCAGACAGAGGGAAACACAAATGCTCCTTCTGTCTGCTCGTTTGTTTATGTAAGAAAAACACCGTTATTCCGCTGTGGCTTTGTCTGCCCCGGTTGACGGAGATTGTTTATATAACCTTATAAAACGATAAACTAAAATTTCAGGAGATAGACTTAATGAAACTTGTATACCGAAAAGCAGAGACAGCGGATGCTTCTCTCTTAATAGAAATATATAATTCTGCATTTTATCATGATTATATTTATTATGGAGAGTGTCCCGCTTATGGACGTACAATAGAACGAATGGAATATTCCATTGAAAAATATCCCAAATATATTATCTATGCAGATTTGAAACCGGTAGGTGCAATATCCTTTAAAAATAATGGAAATGGCATATATTATTTGGGTTGTTTATGCATTATTCCCTCTTATCAAAGAATGGGTATCGGCACAAAAGCAATTCAGTATATTCTTACAGTTTGTGATGATTGGAAAACATTTTCTTTGGTGACCCCTTCGGATAAAACCAAGAATATAGAATTTTATACAAAAAAATGCGGATTTAGTGTTATCGGAGAATCAATGGACGGAAATGTGGAAGTTGTAAATCTCTGCATAAAACGATAATCTTATTTGACGTAAGGCTAATGAGCATTTGTCTTTTAGCTCCTATCAGCTGAAAAAGCTATGGGAAAAGAAATATAATCTTACAGCAAACGCACCTGCCATTATGGTGGGTGCATTTCATTTGAGCCTGATTTACTAACCGCAAAAGACTTCTTCGACTACTCACAAAACATAATAACCTCTTGAATACTTGCCGAAAAAAGAAAGAACTGCCATCGTTTTTGATAGCAGTTCTTCTTTCGTTACACATAGATTAAATCATTCAGCACGACTTCCTCCGCAGCCGATCGAATGTTATTTATCAAGCCTATCCACTTCATCTGATCCGATGCCTTGAGCTGCTCTGTTATGCGTCGTGCATGGCGCATAATATTGCGGGCGCTGTTTCCGTACTTGTTATATTCCGAGTGCTGCGCGGTTGCTTCATATCTTGTGCCGCGTGAAAGGCTTTCAGAAGGCATGGGAAGCCGCTCGCTCATCTGCGCGGTCATCCGCCAGCTGGTGTTCAACATACCGATTCTCATCGTGCTTGACCGCTTTTTCGGCATGAACGGAATCATCTGGACGCAGCTCGTGGCAGACACGTGCACGGCGATCGCATCGTACTTTATTTACCGGAGCGCGGTGAAAGGAATGAAAAAAAAGGTATGAATTTTGTTGTAGTAAATCTAGCTATTCAGCAAAATTGTCTCAATGATGGTATATTGATTTTTTTATTTACTTCTTGCCTTGAAGCGGACTCCAAGAAGTATACTGTGACTATATTCAGAGGTACATAATGGCATATCTTGGCGAGCATGTTAAAAAACTCGGCTTCGGGCTGATGCGTCTGCCGCAGAACGGCGGAAAAATCGACATTGAGCAGACAAAGCAGATGGTCGATCTGTTCATGGATGCGGGCTGCACCTATTTTGATACGGCGTGGGCATACGCGGGAAGCGAAGATGCTATCCGGCAGGCGCTTGTTGAACGGTATCCGCGCGAATCATTTACGATTGCCACGAAGAATGCGGCATGGATCGGCTGCAGGACACGCGAAGATGCGGTCAGCCAGTTTGAGACGTCGCTCCGGCAGACGGGAGCGGGCTATATTGATTTTTATCTGCTTCATAATCTCGGAGACAGCCGTACTGAAGTGTTCGACAAATTCGATTTGTGGAATTTTGTTCAGCAGAAAAAGAAGGAAGGGCTGATTAAACATATAGGCTTTTCATTCCATTCAACTCCGGAACAGCTCGATGAAATCCTCACGAAGCATCCGGAAGTTGAATTCGTTCAGCTGCAGATAAATTATGCTGACTGGGAAAGTGCATCGATTCAATCGCGAGCGAATTATGAAGTTGCACGGAAACACAACAAGCCTGTCGTCATTATGGAGCCGGTGAAAGGCGGGTTTCTGGCAACACCTCCGCAGCAGGTGACTGATCTTTTCAGGAAAACAGAACCTGATGCTTCTCCTGCGTCATGGGCAATACGCTTTGCTGCAAGTCTCGACGGGGTGATTACGGTGCTGAGCGGTATGAGCTCGGTTGCACAGATGAAAGACAATCTTTCGTTCATGAAAGATTTTAAACCGCTGTCCGGATCAGAAAGAAAGACGATTGCTGATGCGCAGGATGTGCTCAGTCATATTCCTGTCGTTCCGTGCACCGGCTGCAACTATTGTGCAAAGGTGTGCCCGAACAACATCGGCATTTCCGGTTCGTTCGCGGCGCTTAACTTGTTTACGCTCTATCACAACAAAGGTGCAGCAAACGGCAGCAAAGCGTGGACAGTAAAAAATGCCGGTAAAAAAGAAGCTGACCAGTGCATTAAATGCGGCAAGTGCGAGCAGGTGTGTCCGCAGCACATCAAAATTCGTGATGAACTGGTAAAGGTGACGGCAGCGCTTGGTTGATGAAACTTTTAAATAAGGAAAACATACAATGAGAATAATGAAGAAGACAGGTGTTTTTTTTATTACAGCAGTTTTGTGTTGCGGAATTATTTCTGCAGCACCTGCAAAGAAATCAGCGGTGACGGCAAATGCGTCTGCATCGTCATCTGCATGGATTGACAATGCGCAGCTTGCGCACAATAAAGCGGGCAGCGTCAAAGTGTATTTCACTAAAGACATCAGTCCTGCCGGCATACAGAAAGTGTATGTGGCGCTCGGACGGAAAGCTGAAGGAAAAAATGTGGCGGTGAAAGTTTCCACCGGTGAAGCAGGCGGTAATAATTACCTGCATGCTTCTCTCATCGGTGATTTTGTGAAGAGCATTCACGGTACGATTGTGGAATGCAATACTGCGTACGGCGGCAGCCGTTCTACGACGGCGATGCACAGGCAGGGTGCAAAGGATCACGGGTTCACGTCGTTTGCAAATGTTGACATCATGGATGAAGACGGCTCGGTAAGCATTCCTGTTCAGAACGGCAGACATCTCAAGGAAGCGATGCTGGGAAAGAACTGGACAAAGTATGATTTTTATGTGATTCTTTCGCACTTCAAGGGTCATGCTATGGGCGGGTTCGGCGGTGCAATCAAGAACATTGCAATCGGCATGTCGTCGGCTGCAGGAAAGATGAATGTTCATTCTGCTGGAAGAACATCGAAACGGTTCGTGTGGCAGACACCTCAGAATGATTTTCTTGAATCGATGGCGGAAGATACAAAAGCGGTTACCGACAAACTCGGCAGCCGCGTGCTCTATGTCAGCGTGATGAACCGGCTTTCTGTTGACTGCGACTGCGATTCACATCCTGCAGAACCTGATATGCACGATATCGGCATTGTTGCTTCTCTCGATCCGGTTGCAATCGATCAGGCTTGTGTCGATTTTATTTACGCTTCTCCCGACGGCAAGTCGCTCATTGAACGGATGGAATCGCGTAACGGAGTGCATACGCTTGAGTACGGAGAGCAGATCGGTCTCGGCTCGCGTACGTATACGCTTGTCAATCTTGATAAATAAGGTGCGGGGCCTGTGCGGTGCTGGAAATTTGTAAACGGGAACTGATCTACTTCTGGTATTATTTTGACCTGCAGGTGCGCCTCATTGCACCGTACTGGATTCTTGGTATGGTGCTCGGCTCTGCAGTGTCAGTCTTTCTCAAAGAGAAAATTCACGCGCTTGTCTATAAAGCCGGTATGTACGGGAGCGGCGGATGGCGCACGGTGATTGCGCTTGTCATGTCGAGTCTTCTCGGTATTGCGTCGCCGCTGTGCATGTACGGCACGATTCCCCTTGCAGCTTCGTTCTCGGCGGGAGGCATGGCTGATGACGTGCTAGCTGCATTCATGATGTCGAGCGTGCTGCTCAATCCGCAGCTGCTTGTCTACACGGGAATGCTCGGTACGGCGGCAGTAGTGATTCGCTTTGTGTCGTGCTTTCTGTGCGGTGTTGCCGCGGGTGTTGTGGTGCACTTTGTGTATGTTCGTCGTAGTAAGAAAAGTGATGTACAGTCAGCAAAAGGCGAAACATTATCGCAGTGTCATTTTTTCAACTTCAATGGCTTTGAAGCACATTCAGATCGCGACACAGATCCAAACATTATTATTCGCTATCTAAAGAACTTGTGGCGCAATCTTATAGCAACAGGGCCGTGGTTTCTTGCAGGAATTATTATTACTGCATTGTATCAACGGTATGTCCCATCTGATGCGATTGCAAAAATTTTCGCTGGTCACGAAGGATTCGGACTACTTACTGCTGCGGCGCTCGGCGTGCCGCTTTATATGTGCGGTGGCGGTACGATTCCTCTTATTGCGGAATGGCTTGCAAACGGTATGACGATGGGTTCTGCCGCCGCATTCATGATTACGGGACCGGCGACAAAAATCACGAATCTCGGCGCTCTCAAGATCGTGCTTGGTTTAAAAAATTTCCTGCTCTACATTGCATTTTCAGTCGTGTTCGCAATGGCGACAGGATTCGCTGTTGATCTTCTTATTTAGTTACCCGTACGAGTTCGCTGAATAATTTTTCCGGATCAATCGGCTTTGATATGTGTCCGTTCATTCCTGCTTCGCGGCTTTTCTTTACATCGTCATCATAAGCGTCTGCGGACATGGCGATGACAGGAATGGTCGCAGCTTCTTTATGAGATGACGCTCTGATTTTCTGAGCTGCATCATAGCCGTTGAGCACCGGCATGCGAATGTCCATGAGGATTGCATCGAAAGTGCCGGGTGCTGAAGAAGTGAATGTGTCGTATCCTTCCTGACCATTGCGTGTGCACGTTACGGTGACTCCGTGCATTTCAAGAAGACTCTTTGCAATTTCAGTATTCATTTCGTTGTCTTCACACAGAAGTATGCGGAGTCCCTGTACCTGCCTTTCTGTATCTGCCACTTCTGGTCTTTTAGCAATGGTATCGTCAATTCGTTCAAATGCAACTGATACGGTGAAAGACGTTCCTTTGTTCAGTTCGCTTTTTACAGTGATAGTGCCGCCCATCATCTCGACAAGTTTTTTCACAATGGAAAGACCGAGACCTGACCCGCCGACGTTCGAATTTTTTTCAGTGCGTTCCTGAGAGAACGGTTCAAAAAGATGCGGAAGAAATTCCGGACTCATGCCGCAGCCGGTGTCGCTTACCGTGATGCGGTCGTGAACCAGATTTTTTTCAAGTTTTATACATTCAATGGTAAGCGTGATTGAACCGCCTTCCGGAGTAAACTTGACGGCGTTTGAAAACAGATTCACAAAAATTTCCTGCAGACGGAGCACGTCAACATTGATTGCTGCCATTACGGCGTGTGAATTATCGAGCGTAAAGTGAATGTGCTTGGCGTCCATCATCGGTTTAACGGCGGCAAGAATTTTCTGTATCATCTCACCGCAGCCAATCGGTGTCGGCTTTAGCGTGATTACTCCTGATTCAATTTTTGAAAGGTCGAGCGTGTCGTTAATCAGCGACAGAAGCATATTGCCGGCTTTTTCAATCTTGGTGATATAATCAGTCATTTCATTTTGATTATGAGACTTGAGCGCAAGCCCCGCATATCCAAGAACGGCGTTGAGCGGCGTGCGCATATCGTGGCTCAGGTTTGAAAGGAACGTCGTCTTCATTTCATCGGCATGGCGTGCCTTGAGCAATGCCTTCTGCATCACTTCGTTGCGCTCCTGCTCCTGCTTGAATGATTCAGTGATATCGGTGCGGAACAAAATAATCTGATCATGCTTTTTGTTCAGATAGCGGTACGTGAGCTGCTTGCGGTAGATATTTCCATCGTCATCATGACATTTGAACGACACAATGTATTCAGACTTTTCTTCCAGCGCTTTTGTTACTGCTGAAAGGTCGATAGTTTGTACATAGCTTTCGAGTTCTTCGGAAGCAACTTCTTTGCCGAGAATAGTGCGTGCTGTTTTATCGTAATCAGCGGCATCGAACATAACAGGATTCCGCACGGTCTGGGCATAATGCTTTACTGAGATTCTTTTTGTTTTTATTGAGATGAGCGCAATGTAGTCGTATTCGGTATTGAGAATTGAATCGATGATAGCTTTGTCTGTTTCTTCCTGCTGGTTGTCTACGGAATAAACAACTGCTTCAATATCGCCGGTGCCAGGATTCTTAAGCATGTTCAGACTTGTCTTTACGCTGTGATCTTCTCCGCTGTCAACTTTGCGATGGTACGCAAGTGATACAGAAGTTTTCCCCGCCGCAAAATCAGCGAGCAGCTCTTTGCGGTTAAATAGTGATGTGAATGCCTGCATATCATCAGATTCGGTGATGAGCGTCGCAATGTTGCTGAACAGTTCGTCAACAGTTTTTACATCGAGTAATTTTTGTATTGCCGTTGAAGAGCCGTGACTGCTTTCAAGATTGTTTGACGAGAGATTCAGCCGGAATGAACAGAGCGCGTTGGGATTAAGTTTAAGCAACTCTTCAAGAGAACGATTGTATTTTTCCAGCTCCTGCTTTTGTTCTGTTACGTTAATGCCGATGCCGTACGCGGTTACGGGTTTCCCGCTTTTGTCTTTTACGACTGAATACACGACCCGCTCACATCGCGGCGGTAGATCCGGTTTCCAGCGCATCCAGAAATCATCAGTGACGGTCGGTTCACCGGCGAAGATGCGGTTGAACATTTCTATCAGCTTTGCCTGATCTTCCGGAGAACAGAGATTCAATATTGATTCCGGAACATTCTTTACCACGTTCGGAATGCCGAGTTTCCGGAACGTGCTGCTGGAAGAAGTAATGGTGTGCGTTCTGATGTCGTATTCCCAGACACCGAGATTCGCGTTTTCTACCGCAAGCTCGTACATGTTCTTCGTCTTGAGCAGTTCGTGATAAAGCGTTTCCTGCTCAGTCGATGCATTGTAGTATTCAGCGAGCATCACCGGACAGCCGTCTTGTTTTCCGCAGACTGTTGCCATTGCGTGTACCCAGTCAATCTTATTTTTTTTGTGAATGACACGGTAGTGGTAGTCGAGCGGTTCTTTTGTCGCAATAGTATGCTGTACTGCCGCCATAAGTCCCGGCATGTCTTCTGTAAAAACAACTCTGGCGGCATCGCGCTGCGTCAGTTCCGTGTATTCATCTTTTGTCATACCGAGAATCGCCGGCAGTCCCGGAGAAGTGTAAAGCGTTTCGACAGTCGTTCCGTTGATGCGATAGACGGCTACATTGCCTGGAACGTATTGCTTGATTGTATCGAGAATCTCCGGTGTTACTTCCATGATAACCAGCTGTACATTGTTTTAAAAGTATACCACCGGTTTTTCAATAAAACAACTCTTGAAACGTGCTGCTTTGTATTACCGTACTTTCTGCAGAATCTTCTTCACTTCGTCCTTCGTAAGAACGCGCCCGTATGACACCACTTTGCCATCGACGACAAGTGCCGGTGTGCTCATTACGCCGTACGATGCAATCTGCGCAAAGTCAGTTACGTGTTCAACAGCTGCGTCCATGCCGAGCTCAGTGAGCGCTTTGACGGTTGCCTTTTCAAGTGCCTGACATTTTGCACAACCTGATCCAAGCACTTTGACTCCTGCAGTGTCGTTCTTTGCCGTGAACGATGCTTTTGCCATGTCGTCTGCGGTAACATTCTTTGCACCGCAGCAGCATGATTCTTTCTTTGCAGGCTCTTTGTTCTTTCCAAAATTAAAAATACTCATGATATAACTCCTTACTTAGCAATGTCCGCAGCAACAGCCGCCACTCGATGATGTGTCAACAGGCGGACCTTTCTTCAATGCAGGCGGTGTCCAGCCGGTGTTTTCTCCGACATACGTGATTGCACCGACAGGACAATTGTCTCCGCAGTGATGGCAATGATCGACACATCCATTCGTGTTTGTTACCACAGGTGACGGTGATTTGCTCATGTCATATACTTCATGCGGACAGTTTGAAGAACAAGTGCCACATTCGATGCAGCTTGCGTAATCAATTACCGGATACCATTTTTGTGCCATAGTAATACTCCTTATTAATCAGTTCATTCACACAACATACGGTTGAAGTACGTTGAATACATATCCTACGATAATAATTCCGACAGTACAGATTGCGATGAACAGTGCGAGCAGCTTCGGCTTGATTGCCTTTCGCAGCATGATCATCGACGGAAGGCTCAGCGTGGTAACGGCCATCATGAACGAGAGCACCGTGCCGAGTTGTGCACCCTTGCCGAGCAGTGCTTCTGCAATGGGAATAGTGCCGAAGATATCCGCATACATTGGAATGCCGATGAGCGTTGCGAGTATGACGCCAAATGGATTGTGACTGCCGAGCACACTTTCAACCCATGCTTCTGGAATCCAGTTGTGAATTACTGCACCGATGGCGACACCTGCGAGAATATACGGGAACACTTTTTTGAGTGTGCCTGCAACCTGCTCGCCAGAAAATGCAACGCGCTCTTTCTGCGTGGGATCTGGTGAATCAATCGATACTGCAGACGCATTGCGGATGAAGTCTTCAACGTATTTTTCCATGTGCAGCTTTTCGATAATTGTTCCGCCGGTTACTGCAACAACGAGTCCGAGCACGACATACACGACGGCGACTTTTACACCGAATATGCTCATGAGCAGCACGAGGCTTCCGAGGTCAACCATTGGCGATGAAATGAGAAATGAAAACGTAACGCCAAGCGGCAGTCCTGCACTCGTGAACCCGATGAACAGCGGGATAGACGAGCACGAGCAGAACGGCGTGACGGTGCCGAGCAGTGCAGCAATGCAGTTAGCCCAGATGCCGTGGAATTTGCCCATTATCTTTTTGCTTTTTTCCGGTGGAAAGTAGCTTTGAATGTACGAGATGATGAAAATGAGCACGCAGAGCAGCACAACGATTTTTATCGTATCGTACAGAAAGAACTGCATGCTGCCGCCCAGCCGTGAAGTCATATCAAGCCCGGTGAGCGAAAGCAGTTTTACGATGAGGTCATTCAGCCACTTCATGCCGAGAATTTGTGTCATAAAGAAATTATTGTTCATAGGAAGTCTCCAAAATAGTACTCATTATTTTTTACAGCAGCATGATTTCTCTGACTGTTTGCTGCAACTCGCTGTTGATGATGCTGCCGATTTTTTGCAAGTGATGCTTCCGATGAACAGTTTGAATTCTTTGAACATCGCGCAGTTGAGCGAGTAGTACGTCCATTTGCCGTCTTTACGTGAATCGACAAGGCTGCTGTCACAGAGAATCTTCATGTGGTGTGAAAGAGTTGGCTGAGTGATGCTGAACTGTTCAAGCAATTTGCATGCGCACAGTTCGCCGCCAGTGAGCGACTGTACAATCTGCATGCGGTTCGCGTCTCCGAGCGCTTTGCAGACAAGCGCCGCCTGTTCTGAATCCATACGTCCTCCAAATAAACATATAGAAGAATGTCTATGTGATGAATATACAGAACAGATAGATGAATGTCAATATGACAGAGTAATGAAAGTGCTGCTGCGGTTGTTATTGTCTATCAATGTGATAGCGGTTCCGGTGCTCTGTCTTTTTACCGTAATCGATTGCTCTGACCGGGAACCATGCAATGCAGACCAGGCAGTGTATGCTCAGTGCACGTGTTACCACGCTTCGTCTTCGTAGCTTTCCTTGTACATCTTCATGTCGCCTTTGAGACATTCGTTTGCTTCTTCCACGCTGAATTCGCTGAAGTCGAATGTGTCGCGTCCGAGCCATTCTTTGAGATCCTTGTATTCCTGGCCGGAGTGTTTCTTGAATGTCGCAATCAAGTGTTCAAGACCGCCGGTGCCGCCGCAGTCATCGATGATGCCGTAATTTTCTCCTTCGAGAATTCTGACGGGTCTTACTTTTGAAAGATCGTCTGCGGTTATGTGTTTTTCTGCTTTGAGCGTGAATTCCCAGTTGTCGCCGAAGTCATAGGTGAACAGGCAGCGTGTGTCGGGGGATTCGAAAGCCTTTCCGACTTTTATTTTGCGGGCATCGATTGTTTTCATGTTGCCGAATGTATCGCCGTACGGATCAGGCAGCTCGATTATTGTTGCGGGGCTTGATGCTTCGAGCATATCGTAGGAAAGTTCAGTAGGGTCTGTGTTTTTAAGGAAGGGTGACTTTGAAACACGCTGCGTGAATTCGCTGTGGAATTCTGTCTGCGTTACTTCAAAAGTAAACAAGTGCCCGCCTGCTGCTTTTATCATTGAAAGAATTGCATAACCGAGTGTCGTCATTTTCACGTCGTCTTTGATGATGAACCGGCGCGTGAGTTTCTGTGGAAAATCGTTCAGCTCAAGAGAAAACTGAATGGCCTGTACCGGCAGATCCGCTTTTTTAATGACAGACGGCTGCGGATCGGCAGGCAGCTTCATTTTGTCATTAGTGAATAATTCGAGCGGTGTGGAATAATTGTTAACTCCGCCGAATGTTGTCGTTATAAATCCGGCTATGCTGTCATACACTTTTTCTTTTGATGCATCTGATTCAATATCATACGTAATGTATTCTTTCAGCCGGTTCATTCCTGCACGTACATGCAGGTCGTATGTTTTGCAGAACGTAGTGTGTGTGTTGTTTCCTGCGATGTATGTTTCAAAGAGTGAGGAAAGTCCTGCATGGTCGAGCGCCGCCTTGAGTTCGCTGATGAAAGAATCGGTGAATTTCTGCGCAGTCGTGATTCCTTTTGCAGGGAAGCACACGCCGTAGAGCGAATATGCATTGCAGACAATAAAATAGTCCCTGCGGTCAGCGGTGAACAGGTCGGCACACCATTCACAGTAGCGGTTCTCTGCTGCTGTTCCGTCGTACTCTGCGACTTGAACTTTTATTTTCTGCCGGGCTGCTATGCTTAATCGTATCTGCATGAAAAAATTCTCCGTCTGCCAAGGAGAATAGCACATTTTACGATGCCGTGCTACTTCATCTCTGCATATTATTGCGCAGTGTCGTTGAGATACCGTTTGAGCAGAAACGCGCAGAAATAAGGAATGGTGTAAAACTCGCCGTTGAAGCCGAGGTTCTTTGAACACAGCTTTATGCCATGCTTGATATCGCTGTATTTTTCACTGCTGATGAGATTCTTCAGGGAAATGGTTGCGCCGTCTGACGCTTTAACTTCTACAGGAATCAGGCTTTTTGCATCACGGATAAAGAAGTCCATCTCCAGCGTTGCTTTTTCAGATTTGTAAAAATATGACGGGTAACCCTGTTTCACCAGAGACTCACCGATGGCGTTTTCATACAGAGCGCCTTTATATACGTTGAAGTTTTCGTTTGCCCGCAGGTCATTCTGTGCTTCATCATCAAGGGAGGCGACCAGGAGTCCGGTATCAGCAAAATAAAGTTTATACATTTCGGGATTGTAATTACCTTTGAGCGGAAGTTCCGGCTGTTCCATACAATAGCAGATATTTACGATGCCTGCATTTGCAAGCCAGTCGATGACGCCGATGTAGTCGCGGTTACGGGCGTTCGGTGCAACTTTTGTAATCTGGAACTTTTTATTATCCTTACCCAGAAAGACGGGAATCTTTCTATATACATTAAGAATTTTTGCTTTGTCCAAACCGCCCGCATATTTTGTAATGTCTTCCTCATAATCAAGAAGAATCTGCCGCTGCATCTGCAGTGTGCCGGTATAGTTCTTGTTCTGCACGAATGAATTGACGACTGCGGGCATTCCGCCAATGACCATGTATTCCCGGAATGCGGTAATGAATATATCCATTTCTAGATCGGAAAACGGTTCAAGCTTTTTAGATGAGCATAGAGTTCATCAATTTGTTCGGGCGAATATCCCTTGGCCCACAAAAATTCTTCAAAGTCCATGGAGCGCATATCGTAGTCATTTTTATTGCCCACACTGTTGGACTCAATCTGCTGGTAATACAATCCCATAAGGGAACCGGAGCAGATGACATCATAGCGTCCGTCCTGGTTAAATGATTTGAGACTTGTAGCGCAGTCAGGGCAGTCCTGAAGTTCATCAAAAAAGAGAAGCGTCTCATGCGGTACAAAAACAAGGCTGGGGTTCAAAAGGTGATTTCGCTTATTATTGAATCAATGCTGAATCCCTTGTCAAAAATCCGTCTGAATTCTTTTTGGAGCGTAAAATTGATTTCTACAATATGTTTGTAATTGTTTTTTGCAAAATACCGGACAGACTCTGTTTTGCCGATTTGTCTGGCGCCTTTTATAATGAGCGGCATGTGGTGAGGTGTTTGCTTCCAGTTGAGCAAATAGTCATTTATCTTTCGTTTCAGCATAATTCACAAAATTCCATGTATTTATGGAAAGTATATCACATATTTCCTGTTTTTTACACTGAATTTTTCACATTTTTCCTTATTTTGCTAAATGGTTCCATTTAATTTATTTGTTCTGCATGCGGTTGAAGATACCGTGTTATTTCATCTCTGCATATTCTTCCGCAGACAGCACCGTGTCGTATAGTCCGACTTTTTCGCCTGCGTGCCGGTTGATTCCCGTGTATGAAAGTGACGCGTCTTCATAGCGCTTAAACTTGTAGATTGCATCGTTCATCAGCGGACCGTTGAACACACCGAGCGACACAAGAAGTTCAAAGTCCTTGAGATTAAGTCCCGTCACTTTGTGGAACAGCCCCGGTTCAAGCTGTGTAATCACATCGCGCAGCGTATACTCGCGGTAGTCAGTCAGATACATGAACACCGGAATACGTGCGGCAAACTTGATAAGTTTTTCCTGAATGAGCTTTCGCTTTGACTTCATTTCTTTTTCTTCTTCGCTCAGCTCGCGTTTTCTTTCTGGGGAAGCGCCCCTTCTTTTTCTGCCTTTGCCTTTTTAATTGATTCAGATTTATTGATAATTGTTTCAATGTCCTGATTTAAACTGCGGAACCCTTCGATGTTCATAAGCGCATTCATCGCGTCTTCATTCGCCATAAGCCGCTTGAGCGTGTCGTTGTCAACATTCACCAGCAGCGCAGATTCCCAACGCTTAGCAAGCAGTGTTGCCGATGTTCCCGAAAGCGCAATGTCCAGAATGTCCTGTGCGTTCACCTGCTTCATCGTGCTGCCGTCATACGCAAGCACCGGCAGAAAATGAATGAACTCCGCAACCTTCTGCTCAGGATTTGAACTGTCAACATTGAGCCTGCAGCTGTAGTCGCTGATCTGTCTGAGCGCGCGGTCAAGCGCGAAGTCAAACACATAACATTCATGTTTCATAATTTCGTGTGTGCCGTCACTTTTACTAATTTCCCACGGAGACTGAACGCGGAACGCTGCCTGAAAATAGGTCTCCGGACTTTTGAGATTGCGCAGCATAAAGATTCCCGTCCACGGTTTTACCGTTACACCCGTTGTCAGCTTGCCGCACGAGAGCGTGATTGTCTTTGTCGCAAGCGGATCGCCCATTGCATGCTTCACCGGTTCAAGCGCATTAACTCCGATTCCCGCACCTATTCCTGCGCACACAATCACTTTGTAATCGTGATAGAAAACGTTCTGCTTTTGAGCGAGCAGATTGTTCATCGCAAAACACGATGCCACATTCGGCAAAAACCACAGCGTGTGCGACAGCACATTAAGCAGCCGTGTATCAGAAAACGGCATAGGCGGACGCCTGTCCTGACCAAGGTTCATGTCGTCAACACTCGCCGGCAGGTACGAACCGCGAATCAAGTCGAGCCATTTCTGCACATATTCTGCATATACAAACTTCGCAGCGTCACCTTTTCCTTCAGCAGAAAAAAACACATTCAAATCAAACTCGTTGAACTCGCCTTGCAGCGCAACCGCCTGAATGCTTTCCGGTACGCGGTACGTCATCATCACCATGCGCGGAAGAGCAGCATACGGATTATTTTCTTTTTTCCAGCCATCTTTTGCTTTCTGCTCGTCAGAATACGTCCAGTTGTAAATCTGGTCCTCAATGAATTCGCCGCTGTTTATTGCGCGGAACGGTGTACCCGAAAGAAACAAATAATACTTTGTCGTAATCGGCAGGAACGATTCATCCCACGCATTGTCCGCTTCTTCTTTCTTATACGATTCGTCATCAAAATCAAAGTCATCGTCTTCACTCGGCTGTTCGAACAGTTTTTTTGCACTGTCACGCCACGCGCCGAAATGGTATTCGTCAAAAATCACCAGATCCCAGTTCGTCGCGTGCACCCATTCGTTCTTAGCCTTAATGCCGCCGTTTTCATTTGTGCCCAGATAATCCTGAAACGACCCGAAGCAGACAATCGGCTTGGTGAGATCTGCGTCTTCATACGACATACCGCCGCGGCAGATGAACTGCCACCCTTCAAAATCAACATGCGACTGAATATCTTCCTGCCATGCCGCTTCGACTGCCGGCTTGAACGTGAGAACGAAAATCTTTTTGAAGCCCATGTGTTTTGCAAGCTCATACGAGGCGAACGTCTTTCCAAACCGCATCTTTGCATTCCACAAAAACTTAGGCGCTCTGTCCGGAAATTCTTTTTTTGCATCTTCAAAATAACGAATCGTCTGATTGACGGCATCTTCCTGTTCCGGTCTCATCGAAAACGTCTGCGTCCTGTTCTCGCTGTTTTCGCTTCTTGTCTTTACCGCCGTTACTGCTGCCTTTACATCATTCACCGTACAGCGGAACCATTCGCCGTCCTCATGCTGCACGCTGTCTCTACGGTACTTCTTGAGATACGCATGAACTTCATGGTCAGTAAAACACGACCCGTCATTCCGCATCGCCGATTCCGTGAATACAATCTTATAGAACTGCTTTCCCTGCGGCAGCGTGATGTTAGCCACCTGCTGCCTGATGCGTCCGTCAGCGGATTTTTCCGTATACCCGATTTTGAGCAGTCCGCGGAACGACGGATGATCTATTTCGTATGCGTAAATGAGCGGATGGAAATCGGGGCGGGGTGGAAAAAAATTGTCACTCATTTTCACTGCCTTCTGAAGATGAATCCATCGGACGAATCATTGACTCGATAAAAGAAATTTCTTCTTGAGTGAGATTGTATTTTTTGTAAAGCTGCTGGTCGATGTTGTTTACGGACTGCGACCAATCAATGTCTGACTTATCGGAAAAATCCTGCATAGGGACAGATGAATATACTTTTGCATACGCATCCTGAGAAATCTTATTTATAGAAACCAATATACGGAAGAATTTTGTTTGCATATATTTTTCAGTATTGATCATTTGCTTTTCATTAATAAAAGGACCTACTGTTAAATAAGTGCCGCTACAAACTGTACCAATTGGGCCACGTGTAATTTTTCCTATAACTTTTCCAGGAAGCTTTCCGTCTTCTGCTGTTTTAGCAATAAATAATTTATATTTAGATATCCATTCTTGATTTTTTGATATTTTATTTTTTTCAATGTATGTAAAACCATTTCTTTCAAAATATGGAATAGTACCATTCCCTTGTTGTTTTGAACCATAATGGTTAGTATTTAAACCGAAAGGACTTCTTCCAGATACAATGGTTTCAAAAGATTTGAATTTATTGTGAGTTGATACTTTTCTGTATATTGGTATGAGTTCGTTGTATCGAATTAATACATCGCAATCTTTTTCATGTAAGAATCTATTGCTCACTGATTTAATCTTATTTTGTTCATGCGAATAAAATGTACAAACACCTTTATAGTTATTATCAAAAAGGAAGTATGAAATACCACCCTTTATTTCGACACCTGTAAAACAGTCTGATGAATTTTGAAAATCATGTAAAATCCTTATATGATCTGAATTAAGCATAGAGCTTCTAAAATCATCTAGTCCCCATCCTCCTGAGAACCATCGTGATGGAGTTATCATTACGATGTATTTAGGTTGAAGTTTTATTGCTTCTTCAACAAAATTTTGGTAGATTGGTTTAGCCTGAGCACCATTGTCTTCTCCGGCTGTTGTTAATTGATACGGCGGATTTCCTATAATCACATCAAATTTCATATTATTAAATTCCTCCGGAGTTGCGTTGTGAATGAACTGATACGCGTGGCTTTCAAGATTTTCGCGGCTGCCGTATTCTGATTCCGATGCACCGCAGAATGTGCATTTGCCGTTCTGCCATGTGTGGGCACAGTCGCTGAAATAGATGTGACCGTTTTCTGAATCGAATGTTGTCACGCTGTATTTCCCGTTCGCTGTTTTTGAACAGTACACTGACCGGCGCGAAAGGAGAGAGGTGAGTTCGGTGATGGCGATTCCGTAGAGCTGTGTTTTAAAAATGTGGTCGAGCCGCTTCTGCAGATTCTGGTCTCCTGCATATTCAGGAAGTGACGCAAGTCCTGTGTTGAGTCGCTTTGCAATTTCGCGGAGAAAAACACCGGTCTTGCAGCACGGGTCAAGGAATGTTGCGCTAGAATTTTTCCACAGTGAATCGGGAAGCATGTCGAGCATGTCGTTAACTACATCAGGCGGTGTGAACACTTCATCGTTGCTCAGGTTCGCAAGGCACGAGAGTACATCGGGATTGTAACTAGCAGAGTTTGTTATCATTCATCTCTCCTCAATTCAGAAAAAGCGCGGAGCGGGAATTCTTTCTGCGGATTAAAAATAACCGCTTCATCGCCCAAGTCGCTGAACAGTGAACAGTCGTCACTAGAAAGCGCACCGCGTTCAGTAAGGTTGTTGAACATAAAGTCTCGCCGTTTGAACAAGCCGTTCACCAGCGACCATTCACTGAACACGATGTCATTCTTATCTTCTTCTTTCACTGATTCCGCATCCGGCGTTTTCAAATCAGGCGAACCGCACAGCTTCATCGAAAGCGCATCTGCCCAGATGATGTTCTTGTAAAGAATGAACGAAGCAGCATCGATGCATGCAGGGTCAGTCTGTTCCTTGAAAAGTTTCGTGTATGTGTCAGAGAAAATGCCGAGCAGCAGTTCGCGGGCTTTTGCCACGTTGTCCGGCAGAATGTCGATTCCGTAGATTGCACCGAGTGCGAGCAGCGCATACCGCTCAAAGTCAAATCTGCTTTTGCCGTACCGCTCTGTCACTGTCGCAAGCTTTCGTTCCAGAATCGCTGTCATAAAATTGCCTGTGCCGCATGCCGGCTCAAGGAACCGCGAGTCGATGCGGAACGATTCATCTTTTACAAGGTCGAGCATTGCGTTCACTTCGCGCGGCGCTGTGTATACTTCGCCGTGGTCGGTAACGCGCTGGCGGGAGACGATTTGAGAAGAAGACTGTGTATTTGTACCCAATAATTCTGTGTTTTTAGTCAAAATTTCCATCTAAACACACTAAAAATATGTGCTATATACATAAAATCGGAATGTTTTTTATAAAACTTAATGTAAAGTACAGTCTAAAAATATGTAAATATAAAAAAAAGACAGTCTATCCTTGTGTTATGGGAAAGACATTAAGAGAAATATTCATAGAAAATCTTCGGTATTACCGGCAAAAAAAAGGATTGTCTCAGCTTGAGCTGGCTGTTGAGATTGAAAAGAGCCCTAATTATATAAACGGTATTGAAAACAACAGTACGTTTCCATCTGTAGAAACTATTGAGAAAATAGCAACCGCATTGGGTATTTCAGCGAAGCAGCTCTTCGACGAGAACGGATGCGTGGGAAATATTTTGCCGTCCGGGAAGCAGCAGTTTATCGATGATATAGCGAAGCGACTTTCTGCCAGTTTGGAAAAGGACATCCGCCGCGAAATGGAAGACGTACTGGGGAAATAAAAGAAAGGGAACAGGTTGGAAACCTCAAGGAAACGGGTAGACTTCAGAATTCTCACTGGAAACACCGGAAATTCTCCGTACGTATTTTAAAATTCGTACGGAGAAATTGGGTAAAACTCACGGTGTATTTCCGGTGGTATACTGCATGCACTGACGAGACATACTGGTGCCAATATCCGCCTGTATCCGCTTTTTTTATACGACGGTGACGGTGTCTTTAAGTTCGACGGTCCGCGGCGATTTGTTGATGCAGGCGCCTTTTGCCGCGGAATAGGTGATGAGCGCAATGCGGTATCGTCCGTGTGTCACTTCAGTCGGCAGATAGAACTCCAGAAGGGACGGTCTGTTGTCGGAAAGGGAATGCTGTGCAATATGTATCCATGCTTTCTCAGGAACCTTCCATCCTTCATAATATGATGACTCCGGGATGAAGTAGATGCCGGCATCGGCATTGTTTCCCGCGATGCGTATAGCTCTGCCGGAAAGCCGTACAAGCGACCGGCATGGAACGGTGTTCTGGTCTGCATTGTTTCGCGCTTCTGATAAGCACTTGAGACTTGAAATGCTTTCGTTGACAAGATTGACATGTATGCAGGCATTCTTCATCGTCTGTTTTATTTCCGCAGACGGTGTAAAACGTACCGATAGTTCCTCTTTTCCGTCATTATCGACGCGTACGCACGGATACAGCGAGCCTAATCCCATCACGTTGACTGCTGTTCCGCGGGAAAGCGTCTGTACGATCGCGTTTTTGAGAAGACTGGCGCAGTGCATGACCATGGGAGCGCTGATACCGGGATGACTTGATTCGATCAGGGCAATAAGGTTTTCAATGTCTGCGGTCTCGCGTTTTACCCGCACGGGAGATGAACTGCCTGCTTTGAGGCTGTTTTTCACCGTTTTTACTGAGACAGAAGACGTCGTATCGTGGTATTCAAGATCAACTTTATTCATGAATAAAATATACGAATAACAATACTGGTAGTCCAGTTAAAAGGCCAAGGTAATTCCGCGGAATTACCTGTGGTCTTTCCATGGAATTACCTGAGGTCTTTCCGCGGAAAGACCTCAACTGCAACTGCAATATGTAATCCTACTTTCTAAAAAGTGACGAAAAGAACGATTTCTTTTTGCCATCGTCTGTTCCTGAACGGTCACTGTCGGTGTATTTCTTTATAGCGTCGATTTTTCCGGCTACAAAGAGAATCATGTCCTTTTCAAGAACGAATGACGGTGAACTGACGAAGGTAAAGTCTGCATCGGGCGCAGTGCGGATTGCGACAAGGTTGAGCTCGTACTGCTGGCGGAGTTTGCTTTCAAGGAGCGTTTTGCCGGCAAGTTCGTCGCGTACTTTCACTTCGGCAAGAGCGGAGTCTGTGCCGAGCTGCACGTAGTTGAACAGTGCTGAAGAAAAGAGCATGGGCGTAATGTGCTGCGCTGCATCAAGGTCGGGGTATACGACGTTTGTTGCGCCTACTAATTTCAATATTTCACCGTGCTCGTCGGAGCGTGCCTTTACGACAATCTTTTTAATGCCCATTTTGTGCAGGTGGCTGGTGGCGAGAATTGATGTTTCAAGCTGGCTGCCTAAATCGATGATGGCGGCATCAAGGTCTTCGGGAAGAATTTTCTTAAGGGAATCTTCGCTGATGGCGTCGGTGATGTACGCGTATTTTGTGAGCGTCTTATATCGTTCCACCGCTTCACGATCTTTGTCGAGAATAATAACATTCGCTTCTGTCTGCACAAGCTCGTCTGCAACTCTGCTTCCAAATGTTCCTAATCCTATCACGGCGATGGTAATCATATACGGCTCCTGTTTTGTATGTTCATCCTACAAGAATATCTTCCTGCGGATATTCTGAAACTTCATTCTGCTTGCGGTGTACGGTCGGCATCTGCATGGCAAGCGCAATAACTCCAGTGCGGCCGGCAAACATGGTGGCGATGATTATTATTTTTC
>Ga0163159_1000995_pt1 | contig 29456 bp, 26 predicted proteins | sample BioMet9_FD_108702 | JGI IMG/M metagenome (GOLD analysis project Ga0163159, IMG submission 108702) | Microbial communities from bioreactor (seeded with sewage sludge) at Lawrence Berkeley National Lab, California, USA - Biofuel... | ecosystem: Engineered > Bioreactor > Anaerobic > Unclassified ... | reverse complement strand
TATGAACCGCATGCTCTAGCCAACTGAGCTAAGCCGCCATGTGTGGAGCTATTGACCGGGATTGAACCGGTGACCTTATCCTTACCAAGGATACGCTCTACCGACTGAGCTACAACAGCTTATTACCGTTCAAAGCAAATATAATGTTATAAAAATATGGTAGCGGGGGCAGGACTTGAACCTGCGACCTTCGGGTTATGAGCCCGACGAGCTACCAACTGCTCCACCCCGCGATGTTGGTGGTGGGGGAAGGATTCGAACCTTCGAAGGCATTAGCCGGCAGATTTACAGTCTGCTCCCTTTAGCCACTCGGGAACCCCACCATTCCTGGAGCCGACAATAGGACTTGAACCTACAACCTACTGATTACAAGTCAGTTGCTCTACCAATTGAGCTATGTCGGCCCGTTCGTGTGTTCTATTGTGCTCAACAGAACATAAATTATTATACTTGCAATCTCACGTTTTGTCAATACTTTTTTGAAGGTATTTTTCAAAAAAACAAAAATCGTGCTTACTACGGTTATTTATTATACAGGAATACGCGACAGAATGCAATATATTTTAATCAAATAGTTTTTAACCTATTCTGATTCTTCTTTTATCCTTCTCAACAGCCTGGTTATGTAGTAAAATAAACATGCATCATTTAATCCAATACGGTAATCAGTATAGATTTTGAAGGAGGAGCACCTATATGGCCCATGTGAATGAAAATTATTTAAAATTGACGGGGAACTATTTGTTTTCCACAGTCAATCATAAAGTCACCGATTTTCAGGCAAAGAATCCTGACGCTGAAATCATCCGCCTCGGTATCGGCGATGTGACCCGACCGCTGGCACCAGCCGTCATCGAAGCTATGCACAAGGCTGTCGAAGAAATGGGTAAAGCTGAAACGTTCCGCGGCTATGGACCGGAACAAGGATATGAATTTTTAAGGAAAAGAATCGTAGAATGTGATTTCGAACCGCGCGGCATCCATTTAGATTTAGATGAAATTTTCATCGGCGACGGTGCCAAAAGCGACACCGCCAACATCCAGGAAATATTCGGTAACGATATTTCCATCGCCATCAGTGATCCCGTATACCCTGTATATCTGGACTCCAGCGTTATGAACGGCCACACGGGCATTTTCGTGCCGACACAGGGCAAATATAAGGATATAGTATATCTGCCAGCTACACCGGAAAACGGTTTCAAGGCCAAACCGCCGCAGGACCGCATCGAAGGTCTGGAACTGACGAACTGCTGCTTCCCCGTACCGGCCAAGAAAAAGAAAGAAAAAGTCGATTTAGTCTACCTGTGCAATCCCAGCAATCCTACTGGTACGGCCATGACCAAAGAAGAGCTGGCCGAATGGGTCGCCTATGCCAAAGAAGTCAAAGCCGTCATCCTGTACGACGCAGCCTATGAAGCCTATATCACTGAGCCGGACATCCCTCACAGCATTTATGAAATCGAAGGTGCCAAGGATGTGGCCATTGAATTCCGTTCCTTCTCCAAGCCGGCCGGTTTTACGGGAACGCGCTGCTCCTACGTGGTCTGCCCCAAGAGTGTCATGGGCTATACGTCCAAAGGACGGGCTCTCAGCCTGAACCAGTTCTGGAACCGCCGTCAGTGTACGTATTTCAACGGTGTACCATACATCATCCAGCGCGGTGCTGAAGCAGTCTTTTCCGAAGAAGGCGCCAAACAGTGCCGGGCCGATGTAAACTACTACATGGAAAATGCTCATCTGATCCGCGATGGTCTGGTGGAAGCAGGCTATACGGTCTATGGCGCGACCAATTCCCCCTATGCCTGGGTCAAGACGCCCAATAACATGACAAGCTGGCAGTTCTTTGATTATCTCTTGGAACATGCCCATGTCGTCACTACGCCGGGATCCGGTTTCGGTCCCCACGGCGAAGGCTATCTGCGCCTTACCGCTTTCGGCACGAGAGAAAATACAATTAAAGCAATCAAACGAATCCAGGATTTGAAAATTATAAAATAAAAGGTGGCGTACGTCTTGAGTACCAATTTGGAAGTCGGCATCGTCGGCCTGCCGAACGTAGGTAAAAGCACGTTATTCAACGCGATTACCAAGGCCGGCGCAGAAGCGGCAAACTATCCCTTCTGCACAATAGAACCCAATGTCGGGGTCGTAGAAGTACCGGATCACCGGATCCAGATATTGACCGACATGTACAAACCGAAACGGACAATTCCAGCAGTTATGCGTTTTGTCGACATCGCCGGCCTCGTAGCCGGTGCATCCCGCGGCGAAGGCTTGGGCAATAAATTCCTCAGCCATATCCGTGAAACCGATGCAATCGCAGAAGTCGTGCGTTGTTTCGAAGATTCCAATATCACCCATGTATCCGGCTCCATCGATCCGCTCCGCGACGTCGATATCATCAACACGGAATTGTGCCTTGCCGATATGGAAACAGTACAAAAACGGCAGGACCGCATCCGCAAAATCGCCCAGTGCGGCGACAAGGATGCCAAAGTAGAACTCGTCGTACTGGACAAGGTCATGGACTGCCTCGGTGACGGCAATCCCGTCCGCAAGGCCGGCCTGACTGACGACGAACGGCTCTTGGTCAAGGACCTGAACCTGCTGACATTGAAACCCATTATTTACATTGCCAACGTAGCTGAAGACGAAGCAGCTGACCCGGACACAAATCCCCACGTCAAGACGCTGGAAACCTTTGCAGCTGCCGAAGGCGCCCGGGTTGTAGCCGTATCGGCCAAAATCGAAGCCGAAATCGCTGAACTGCCAGAAGATGAAGCTTCTATGTTCCTGGAAGAACTGGGACTGCCTGAAGCCGGTCTGGACAAGCTCATCAAAGCCAGCTATTCCCTGCTGGGCCTAATCAATTTCTTCACTGCCGGATCTGACGAAGTGCGGGCCTGGACCATCGTAAATGGTACAAAAGCGCAAAAAGCAGCCGGCAAAATCCATACGGATATAGAACGTGGTTTCATCCGTGCTGAAATCGTTTCCTATGACGACCTCATCGCCTGCGGCAGTGAAAGCGCCGCCAAAGAAAAAGGTCTCATTCGGTTGGAAGGCAAGGATTACATCATGCGCGACGGCGACGTGACGTATTTCCGCTTCAACGTATAATACTTAAATATGTCTCATAAAAACACCCTGTACAGCGACTCACTCGTCACTGTACAGGGTGTTTTCATGTCATGTGCAATATATCTATCTGTCCGCTCAGGACTATTCATTCAGTTTTTCCCACTGTTCATACGCGTCGTCTAGCTTGTCCTTCGTCGCATCGTACAGGCCGGTCAGTTCCAACATCTTATCAGCATCGGTCTGATTTTGCGGCTGGTTCATTTCAAACTCATACATCTTGAGCGTCGCTTCCAGCTCGGCAATTTTCATTTCGATTTTTTCAATCTTAGCGGCCGTACCATAAGCTGGCTCCACGCGTGATTCTTGCCGTACCGGCTTGGGAATCACGGCTGGGGATACCGCTTGGGGAGATGCCGTAAGCGCTTCGGACGGTTTGGTTGCCAAGGCTTTGCCGCTTTCCAGCATTGCCTGGGCCGCCAGTTCTTCCCGTTCCCGTTCTTTTTCCCGGTAATACGAATAGTTGCCCAGGAATTCCTGCAGCTTTTTTTGTTCCAGCACCAGGGTGCGGCCGGCTATCTTATCCAGGAAATAGCGGTCATGGGACACGACAAGATAGGTGCCGCCGAAATCGAGCAAGGCCTGTTCCAATATTTCCCGCGTCGGGATATCCAGATGATTCGTCGGTTCGTCGAGGATGAGGAAATTCGGTCCGTGCAGAAACAGCTTCAATAACGCCAGCCGGGCCTGTTCGCCGCCGCTGAGGCTGTCGATAGTCTTGAACACGTCATCGCCGCGGAACAAGAAGCTGCCCAGGACGGACCGGGCATCGTCTTCACTGTAGCTGAAATCGTTCATGATTTCCTCAATGACCGACCAAGCCCCGTGCAATTCCGTATGTTCCTGCGAATAGTAGCCCACATGGACGCGGCTTCCCAACGTAATATGACCGCTGTCAGCCATCTTTTCGCCGATGATCATCTTGAGCAGTGTCGTCTTTCCCGTACCATTAGGCCCGATGAGCGCCGCCGATTCACCCCGCCGCAGCAACAGTGAAAGGCGATCAAAGAGTTGATGTTCCCCATAGCCGCCGCAGACATTATCCAGGACGAGGACCTTCTGGCCGCATTCCTCCGCCGGTGTAAAAGCGAAATGCAAGGACGCCGTTTCCGGTGCCAGTTCTATCCGTTCCAACCGATTCAATTGTGACTGGCGGCCTCGGGCCTGTTTGGCCTTGATGCCGGCTTTATACTTACGGATATATTCTTCTGTCTTGCGGATATGTTCCTGCTGCTTTTCATAGGCGCTTTCTTCGGCCTTGCGCCGCTGCTGCCGCTGTACGACGTAGCGGGAATAATTTCCCTTATATTTCGTTACCGTACCATGTTCTAACTCCAATATCCCATTAGCTACTTTATCGAGGAAATAACGGTCATGAGACACGATGAGGATGCCGCCGCCATAGGAGATGAGATATCCTTCCAGCCATTCTAGCATATCCATATCGAGATGATTCGTCGGTTCATCCAAAAACAGATAATCCGGACGCCGTACGAGGGCCTTGGCCAAATTGACCCGGGTCTTCTGCCCGCCTGAAAAATCTTGGACAGGTCGATCCATATCTGCTTCGGAAAAGCCCAAGCCATGGACAATTTTGCGGGTCATGGCCTCGTATTCATAGCCGCCGAGCCATTCGAACCGTTCCTGCAGACGGGCATAACGGTCCATGTCAGCCTGCTGGGCCTGACCGTGCTGCAGCGACGCCGCCGCATCCTTGAGCTGAGCTTCACAGCGGAGCACATCCTGCCAAGCCTCTTTCACAGAATCGCGCAAAGTTACGCTGCCGTCAAAGGTAATATCCTGCTGCAGATAGCCGATGGACTCGCCGTCTGACAAGACAAAGGCACCGCCGTCATATTCTTCTTCGCCGATGAGGCAGCGTAGCAGCGTCGTCTTGCCGGCACCATTGGCCCCGATGAGACCGATGCGCTCGCCCCTGCGTATTTCAAAGGATACATCGTGAAATATGGTATGTACCCCAAATGCTTTTTCCAGTTTTTGTACTTTTATACTTCCCACGCCGATTTCCTTCCTGCAATTTGATAGTATCCGGATTTACGTCCGGCCTTATTATTATACCATACAATGGCCTGATACCTACAACCAATTTTAAGGCAATCTCATGTTATTCAGCTATATGGGCCCGCAGGAATAAAACGACTTCTGTCTCTTTCTTCGAAGTATATTTACTTTGAAATAATTTTCCTATGATAGGCAGGCGGCTCAGCAAGGGCACACGCCGCCAGTTCTCAATGTCTTCGACATCTATCAAGCCGCCGATGACCAGCGTCTTGCCGCTTTCCATGCGTACCTGGGTTTCAGCCTGGCGGGTGACGATGCGATAAGCCTTCATTTCCGGCACTAGTACAGGCGTACTCACCTCGGCCTGAACGGCTGCTGTCAGCGTTCCATCGGGATGGATCCGCGGCGTATAGGCCAGCTTGATACCGGCATCGGTATACTCCGTCGTCGTAGTCGTTTCCCCGTTCTTGATATGTTCGACCAGAACAGGGATCTTATCACCGATCAAGATTCTCGCTTCTCTGCCATTCACGGTCATGATATGCGGTCTGGCCAATATTTTAGCCTTCCCTTTAGTCTCCAACGCATGGATGCGGGATTCATAGACAAAGGAATGACTGTACCCCGGCCCGCCCTGCAAGGGCTGCCAATCCCAGTCGACGCCCATTTCTTTCATGGCATCGCGATTGACGGCGGCCACTTCTACTTCCAATTTCACCTGTCGGGCCGGTACGTCCAAGCGGTCCAGCAGGGAACGCACGGCAGCCGCTTCTCTTTGACCGGCATAGACGATGACCGAATTCGTCTCGTCATGGCAGCGGACATCCGATTCCGGTGCCATGGACAAGATTGCTTCACGCATATCCTGCGGAGCGGCGTATTGCAGGGCAAACGTATGGATAGAACGATTATACTCCGCTTTCCGACCTGCCGTCATCATGCGGATATTTCCCTGCTTGTCATATAACAGATTCTGGCTGTCGGCAATAGCCTGCAGGGCCTCATCAACCGTTACGTCATGCAAACACATGGTCAGCATACCTTGTATCGTATCATCCAATACGAGATTGATGCCGCTGCTGCGAGCCAGCCCTTCAGCGACGACGCGTATCGGCACATCCCGGACCTGGACATCGACGGCGCCGCCCACAGCCGGCATCAGGGAAAACACAGCGCCCAGTATACTCAGCAAAATGCTTCTAATGAACATGATAGTTTCCTTTCTGCAAGGCAATTTCCGTAATCAGGCCGCTCTGCTCCACCCCGACTGCAACAGGCGAAATATAGGCCACGCGGTATCCGGCAAACGTATCACCAGCAGCACAAGCCTGCGTCTGAGTTCCTTGCTGCAAAATGACCAATTGGCTGCCTTCAGCAGTGATGGACCCGACGACCTGTACAGGCGGGGCCACAGGCTGGACCGGAACAGCCGTTCCTGGCTTAGCCGCTTTGGCACTCCCCAGGCTAGTCGGAAGGGGCTTCTTCGTCGATTCTGCCTTGGCAAACAAATCCGGCAGCGGCCTGAACCGCCGCGATGCCGCTCCAGAATATACGACCTGCCCGACCGCACCATCTGCACTATGCCGGACTGCCGGGCCAGTCCGTACAGCACCCCCCTGCCCTGGTCCCGCCTGTGATTTCTCCTGATCCGGTCCGTCCCAGGCGACCCAGACCATAGACAAGATTAAAATCAGGCCGACATAAGGCAGCCACCGCCGCCACGGCACAGGTATTTTAGCCGCACGGTCCCTAATAGCCGCCAAGATGTCCTCTTGCGTCATCACAACAACATTTCCTCCTTTCAAAAAACTCCTATAACGCTCGATTTTACTACTATTATTCCCAGTATAGGAAAAGCAAATGAAATTCTGATTGCAATTGGATTAAATTTGCATTAGAAATGGGGGAGGGGTAGGGCCTGGAAATCCAGAAAACGAGCTATACCGGCCCATCTGTACCGGTCTCACGCAAAAGGAGACCCTTTTCGCAAGGGTCTCCTGAGATAGCAGTGCCTGGTTTATCTATTTATTTATCGTCATAGCCATGGGCATGGCTGCTGTGCCATTTCCAGGCATCGCCGATGATCTGGTCTACATCGCTGTACTGAGGCACCCAGCCCGTGACTTCGCGGATCTTTGCAGAACCGGCGATGAGCACGGCAGGATCACCAGCCCGACGCGGTGCTTCTTCCACGGCAAAATCTGTCGCCGTCACGCGTTTGGCCGCCTCAATCATTTCGCGTACACTGAACCCATTCTGCGAGCCCAGATTGAAGGATTGGGATGCACCGCCCTGATTCAAGTAATCCAGTACACGGCAATGGGCGTCGGCCAAATCGAGGACGTGGATGTAATCGCGGATACACGTGCCATCAGGCGTAGGATAATCCGTACCAAAAATCTTGATGCTGCTGCGCTGTCCCAGAGCCGCCTGCAGAATGAGGGGGATGAGATGCGTTTCCGGCGTATGGTCCTCGCCGATCGTTCCATCCTGTGCTGCGCCGGCGGCATTGAAGTACCGCAGAGCTGCATAGCGCAGGCCGTAGGCCCGGCTAAATTGTGCTAGCATCTGTTCGATCATGAGCTTGGTCTGACCATAGACATTCGTCGGTGCCAGAGGCATATCTTCCGTAATGGGATATTTTGCCGGTTCACCATACACGGCCGCCGATGAAGAAAAGACAAATTTCATGACACCGGCCTGGCGGGCAGCTTCCATGAGACAGTACGAGCCGACGACATTATTATCGTAATACATGGAAGGCTGTTCCATAGATTCACCGACTTGGCTGTGGGCGGCAAAATGGACGATAGCTTCAATCCCTTCACCGGTCAGGATTTGGCGGACCTGATCCAGGTGATGTATATCTTCGCGGATGAGCCGCACAGACGTCGGCACTGCCGCTACGTGACCCCGAGTCAGATTATCCAGAACGATGACTTCATGCCCCCGTTGGAGCAGCATGCGGACGGTATGACTGCCGATATATCCAGCCCCGCCCGTAACAAGTACTTTCATTATTTATTTCCTCCTTGCAATTTTTTCAGCCGGCCGCCGAGGAACCGCTTATACACTTCCACGCCAGGCTGGTCAAATCCGTCCACATTGGCAAATTCGCCTTCATAAGCGATACTTAAGCAAAGCATGAACATGATTTCACCGAGATGGAACGGCGTCAATTCAGGCAACACATAGACGGCATTGAACCGGCCGTCACCGCTGAGGGCATCAGCATTGGCACTGCGGGCCGCTTCCAATATATCACTCAACGGCAGGCCGCTAAACGCTGCCAGCTTATCATATTCATCATAGATATGCGGCACGACCTGATCATCGGGCCAATGAGCGACGCTGACGAACTGGACCACCTTGTCCTGCGGCCCTTCCTGATGTTCCTGCGTCTGGGCATGCATATCCGTCGTACCTACGGCAACGATGGGCGTACGGCCGTAATTGACGACATGTCCCTGTTTGTCCAGCCGTTTCCCCAACGATTCAGCCAGGAGCTGTACGTACCATTCCGATAAGGACTTCAAGCAGTCCCCATATGGCATGAATACTTCGATATCGCGGCCATGATGGGCACCGGCCAAATATTTCAAGACACTGTTCAACAATGCCGGATTCTTCCAGATATCGCTGTTATGGCAGGCCTGGTCCATAGACCGAGCTCCTTCCAAATATGCTCTGATATCGAATCCAGTCAACGCCCCTACGATGAGGCCTACTTCGGAAAAGACGCTGAACCGTCCGCCCACACCATCGGGAACGTAGAAAATCGGCCAGCCTGACTTCTTCGACAAGCCATGCAGGAGTGTTTCCTTTTCCCCGTCATGAGGATCGGTCACGGCGACCACTTCCAGAGCCACGCCGGCATCAGCCAGGGCTTGTTTGCAGATCATGAAATTCGACATCGGTTCTATCGTTGAACCGGACTTGGAAATGACTACGGCCATGACGGTATAGCCAGCCTTCGTCTGGCTGTCGGCTTTGAGGAATTGCAACAAACCGCTGAGTTTATGGGAGTCGACATTATTACCGGCAAAAAATACCTTGGGCCAGCCTTGACGGACTTCAGTGCTGCTCAAGTTCCAAAATTCCCCGCATTGGACGTCAAATAAAACCTTGCCGCCCAGGTAAGAGCCGCCGATGCCAAAGAAAATGACAGCATCGACGCGATGTTGCACGGAAGCCCCCAACACTTCCAATGCCTGTATCCGATCCGGACTATTGATGTTACCCTCAGCAATATACGGAAGTTGGGGGAATAGAACTGCTTCCGGTTCGCCATCTTTAGACAAATGCCCTTCCATAATGCCGGTCTGGTGCAACGCCAGCACTTTTTTATGGGCTGCTGCGTAGGCCGGTTCGAATTCAGACAATTCCTGCTCCGTAATCTTACCGGGGCCATACAAGTTTTCTACATCAAATACAAATCCAGAATCCAAGGTGATTTTTGCCATATCGAACACTCCCTTTCAATATTTCCAATCTTTATTTTATTATAACATAAACGCAAGGATTACTTAATGGAATTTCTCATCATATTGTATTTGTCATAAACTCATATGACCATCCAGATATTTTCCTGAAAAAATAAAACCGCATTGCTGTGGACAAAATGTCGCGAGCAATGCGGTATATGAAATTCTCAGTAGTTGCCATCAAAATCGCAGCATGGAATGGAGGAACGTACGCGTCCGTTCCGAGTTCGGATGTTCAAAAATCTGTTCCGGCGTCCCTTCTTCTTCGATGATGCCATCGGCCATGAACAAAATTCGATCGGCCACTTCATTAGCAAACGCCATTTCATGGGTCACGATAATCATAGTCATATCTTCATCAGCCAATTGTTTGATCGTACGTAAAACTTCACCGGTCAGTTCTGGATCCAATGCCGACGTCGGTTCGTCGAACAACATGATATCAGGATTCATGGTCAAAGCCCGGGCAATAGCCACACGTTGCTTCTGCCCGCCGGACAGGCGCGATGGATAGACATCCTTCTTATCCCACAAGCCGACTTTATGCAGCATATTCTCTGCAATGGGCATAATTTCTTCATCCTTCATACCCTTGACGACACGCGGCGCTTCGAGCAGATTATTCATGACCGTCATATGCGGAAATAGGTTGAAATGCTGGAAGCACATACCCATGCGACGACAGATGGCCCGCACCTTCGAGGGCGATGCATAGACGCTGCTGTTCTTGCCTTCAGGCTGACTGACCATGACTTCTCCACCTACCGAAATGGAGCCGCCATCTATAGTTTCCAACTGGCACAAGCACCTCAGGAACGTGCTCTTGCCGCTGCCGGAAGGGCCGATGATGGATACGACTTCCCCTTGCTCCATAGAAAGGGACACATCCTTCAGTACTTCCAAACTACCAAATCGTTTTCTAATATGTTCCATCTGGATAAAACTCATTTATTTTCTCCTTATCGTCCTTATTTACATACACACCGGAACTGTCATTGCTGTCAGTCTCCAGGAATCATTCATCATAAACGGCAAAGCGGTTTTCCAAATAACTGAAAAAGTTCGTCAGGATAAACGTGAAGAACAAATAGAAGATAGCCGCCACGATAAATGCCGTCGTATCAAAATCACGCTGGACGATGGACCGGGTAATGCGCAGGATATCGTTCATAGCCAGGATATATACCAACGATGTATCCTTCAGGAGATTGATCGTTTCGTTGGCAATAGGCGGCAGTACGCGCTTGACGACCTGCGGCAAGATGATGCGGCGCATGGTCTGTACATACGTCATGCCCAGTACTTTAGCCCCTTCGTACTGACCGCGTTCGATGGATTGGATGCCACCGCGGAAAATTTCCGCAAAATATGCCGCATAGTTAAATACGAAAGCGATGATAGCCGCCGGATAATCGGATAATTCCAACCCTTCGACAATAAACGGCAACCCATAATAAATAAATAAGATCTGCAACATCAATGGCGTACCACGCATGACGTAGATGTACGAAAACATAGTGTACCGCAGCGGCTTAAATTTAGAAATCCGCGCCAGGGACATGAGAATACCCAAAGGCAGACTCAAAACAATCGTAATGACGAACATCTTCAAGGTGACTTGCAGACCGGCCCCGACTGTAGGCACAATATTCAATAAATAATCCATATAAACACTCCTCATAACTTAACGCAATAAATGAGGGGCCATACAGTCCCTCATTTATTGCTGCATATACAAAACCTATTCCACTGGCGCTGTCAAGCCAGCTGTTACTAATTCACTTTAATGGTGATATCGCTCTTGAACCACTTATCCGATAACTTAGCCATCGTACCATCGGCACTCATGGCTTTAAGCGTTTCATTCAATTTGTCGCAAAGCATCGTATCTTCCTTACGCATGCCGACGCCAAATTCTTCGTCGCCCATGGAGCCTTCGAGAATACGGAACTTATCCGGCTTCTTTTCGATATTATAACGGCCTACGACACTGTCGATAAGGACGCCGTCAATACGTCCCACTTCCAAATCCATCAGAGCTGCGACGAAATCGCCGTACATCTTGACATCCTTCAAGGACTTCTTGAAATCAGCATTCTTGTCGAGAGCATCGACAGAGCTGCTGCCTTCCTGTGTCCCCAGGACCTTGCCTGCCAGATCAGCCGGCGTCTGGACCTGTGAATCCGACCGCACGACCAGTATCTGTTTGTTGTTCATGTACGGTTTAGAAAAAGCGATGTTTTCTTTCCGTTTCTCCGTAATGGTCAAGCCGTTCCACAGCATATCGACTTTTTTGCTCTTCAATGCCGCTTCCTTGCTATCCCAATCGATAGGTTTGAACTCTACCTTGGTGCCCAGCCGTTTACCTGCTTCATTGGCCAAATCGATGTCGAATCCGATGAGATTGCCAGCGTTATCGCGGAACCCCATAGGCGGGAAATTATCGTCCAGGCCGATTACGATTTTTTCCGGTAATTTGGTCTGCGCCGCCTGTTTTGGCTGGCTGCCGCAGCCAATGAGCAAAACTGCTGCTGTTGCAGCCAACGTGCCTGCTAATGCCATCTTTTTCCAATTCATCATGATTACCTCCATCATCCAATATGTTATTCATCTGCTCTGGACAAGCCTCTGGTCCATAGCTTCAAACCTTTGTGACTTACATCGTAATATCCATGCCCAGCCAATTTTCTGAAATCTTGGAAGACGTGCCATCGGCTTTCATTTCTTCAAGTACTTTATCGAGCTTGGCTTTCAATTCCGTATCATCCTTACGCATGCCAACGCCGCTGGGGATATCCGGATAGCCGCCATCGACGATGCGGAAGTCCGCTTTGTTCTTTTTCATGAAATACAATGCCGTCGTCCGGGAAACAACTACAGCATCGACGCGGCCGACCTGCAAGTCCATGAAGGATGTAACATTGTCAGAATAAGTCTTGAAGCCCTTGAAGGTGCTCTTGAATTCCGGTTCCTTATTTACGGCATCGAGACCGGTACTGCCTTCCTGTGTCGCTACCATTTTACCGGCCAGATCTTCTTTCTTCTGGATAGGAGAGTCATTGCGCACTAAGATGATCTGCGGACCATTGATATACGGACGCGAGAACAAGATGCTCTTTTCCCGTTCCGGCGAAATAGACAAGCCGTTCCAGATAAGATCTATCTTCTTGCTCTTTAATTCCGTTTCTTTGGCCGACCATTCAATCGGTTTGAATTCTACTTCCATGCCCAGGCGCTTGCCAGCTTCCTTAGCCATATCGATATCAAAGCCGACCAAATCGCCGCTTTCATCATGAAAACCATACGGCGGGAAATTATCGTCGAGTCCAATGACAACTTTCCCTTTCTGTGTCGCCGTCTGGGCCGGTTTTTTATCGCCGCCGCAGCCAGCCAATAAAGCTGTTGCCGTTATGGCTATCGTTGCCAGTGTACAAATCTTTTTCCAATCCATGTGAATTCCTCCAGTCACCTTATGTAGTATGATTGCATTACATGCCCGTCGGTTCCTATGACGCCACCATTCCGGTTGATATAGTCATTGTACTTTATTTCGTTAAAATAGGAAAGTATTTTAGTGGCAAAAAACGTTATTTTATATTTAATTTATATTTATTTATACGGCTGGCTCAGGATTATTCTTTATCTGGCTTTTCCTGTTCTTCCCGCAGGCGGTCCAGGATGATCTGCTTATTTTTCTTCGACAGGAACTGCAAATGGACCGGCAGGACGGCAATACCGCCTTCTTCGGCCGCACCGAGCTGGATTTCCCGCCAATCATCGGAAATAAGAAATATCTCACGATAGGGCAGGAACACGTAAGATTTTTCTTCATGGATCTGCTCGTCTACGAATTCCTGCAGTGACATGAATTGCCGGCGCACAATCAAGCCTTTTTCCGTTATGTAGCACAACACGTCGCGCTGACGATGGATGCGCCAGAGACAAAACAGCAGGACGGCAATATTGTTAAGCCGCTCGGACAACGTTGCTTCAGACAACATGGTCCAAAAGAAATAACCACCTACAATCGTAAAGATCAACTGCATGAACACGACGAAACAAAAGGCATTTTCAAATTCTTTTTCTATGGCACCACAAGGGAACCGTTGCAGCATATTTTCCATTTTCACAAAAGTTTCCTCCGGTCTAAGAAATACGGTCATTTACAAAACAAATCACAAGCTTTTTGCGATTTAGCTCTAAAAAATATAGGTCAAATCCATCAAAAGCGATGACAAGTGGCATATGTATGGTATAATTAACTAAAAGATAAAATCACCATATACAGGGAGGCCTATGATGACGCTCGCCAAGCAGGATTCATTAAAAACACAGATTTATAATACCATTAAAAAAAAGATCCTCGACCAAACCTACCAGGATGGACAGTTTCTGACGGAACGCAAGCTATCGGCAGAAATGAATGTCAGCCGCACACCTGTACGGGAAGCACTCCAACGTCTGCAAAAGGAGAGCTGGGTGCAGTATGTACCTTATAAGGGGATCTTCATCAAAAGTCTGGATGCGACGGACTTGAAACACATATTCCAGATCCGCTCGGCTCTAGAAATGCTGGCAGTGCGCCTGGCCTGTTCCAACATCACATCGGACCAGTTGCAGATGCTGCGCCTGTCACTGGAACGGCAAGCCAGCGAAACCGATGGCGATACGCCAGACTACCGCAAATTCATCCTGTACGACACGGAATTCCATAATATCATCATTTCTTCTGCCGGCAATATGATGCTCAGCTCTATTATCGATGAAATCCGCGATAAAATCAAACGGACCGGCATCAATTCCCTGTACAGCCGCCGCAGCCGCATCGCTGAAGCCGTAGCCGAACACACGGCCATTGTCGATGCCCTGGCTGACAAAAACGCCCAAGCGGCCAGTGCCGCCATGGAAAATCATCTGCACCTTTGCTATACGTCAGCTTACGGCTACATCATCCGTCAGAATATAGCCCATTGATGTGGGTGAACACCTTTTTCGAGGTATTGCCATGAATAGTTCTGAAATAAAGTGCTATGCCCATACACTAGGCCTGGACTGCGTCGGCATTGCCCCGGCAAAGCTGCCCCTGCCGGTCCATGCTGACGATCCAGTCTGCCCGTTCACAGCAGGCCGCGGCCCTGACCGCTTCCAACCGACATCGGTACTGCCCGGCGCCCAGGCAGTCATTGTCGTACTTTTCCCTTATTATACCAAAGTGACCGGGCAAAGCAATCTATCCTTATATGCCCAATGCCGGGATTATCATCTGGTCGTGCACGACTATCTGGAAGACCTGTGTCATTATATAGATAATTGCTGCCCCGGATCCGAGCATGTCCTCTGTGTAGATACAGCGCCGCTGGCCGACCGTTGGCTCGCTTATCAGGCGGGCTTGGGCTTCTACGGCGATAACCAGTGTTTCTTCCATCCCCGCTACGGCTCCTACTGCTATATCGGCAGCATCGTAACGTCGCTGCCGCTGGAACCGGACACACCGCTGCAGCGGCAGTGTCTGCACTGCGGCGCCTGCTCCCAAGCCTGCCCCGGCCAATGCCTCACGGGCAGCCCCTTTCATTATGATCGATGCAAATCCTACTTGACTCAAAAAAAAGGCGAGCTGACAATGAACGAGCAAAATATCATTGCCAGAACGCCTCTCATTTTCGGTTGTGATGAATGCCAACAGGCCTGTCCGCTCAACGAGCAGGCCGCAGAAACACCGCTGGCTCCATTCCGTCAAGACCGGCTACAGCAGCTGCTGCCAAATGACATTACTGGACTGACGAACCGGCAGTTCAAGGCCGCCTATGGCGACCGGGCCTTCGCCTGGCGGGGCAAAGCTATCTTGCTGCGCAATATGACTTATGTCAATGCCAGCAAAACCCTACAACGTCCCTACGAGGGAGACTACTTCCACGACAATGTACATGAACAACACGGCCAACAGCCCCAAGACAATCAACAGCGGCAAGAATAAGGCGATACAGCTACGGCCCATGCCCATGCCATAATTGGCCCGTACGGCATAGGCCGCTAGGACAACAGCCCAGAGGAGCGCCGCCACTGAAAGCCCCTGAACGAGGCCCGTAGGCAGGATAAATACGAGACTAGACAACAATATAGCAAAATTCAGGGGAAAATCGGCAAAGCAAAACGCTGCGGCCAGATTACGAGCCTGGCCGTGGCCGCCCAGGAGCAGTGCCGCGCCGTGAACAAGCAATGTCTGGAAAAATAAGCTGACAGCACCGCCGACAAAGGCCCCTGCCACTAACAACACCGAACCATGCCGCATCTGCACCAATGCCGATATGCAGGGCAATATAATCGTAAATGCCCATATGAGCATCCCTGTCCGGAACTGGCCGCCGGCAGTAATGTGCATCATGGCCTGAGCGGGCCGGGTGAGTGTATCAAACAGTAATTCCAATGCATCATATATCCGTTCCTTCATCGCTGCCACGCCCCCTTCATGACAAGCAGCGGCAAAGGCACATCGGCGCCTGCACCCAAACGGGTCTGCAGCCACTGGGACACAGCGCTTTCACTATGCAGCAAATCCTTCAGGGACAGGCTGTCATTGTACTCTATGACGGGCACGTCATCGGGATCGGCCCCGATGAGGCGTCCCGCTTCGGCCAAAGCATCATAATAATTTCCCGTCTTATCGACTAATCCCAGTTCCCGGGCCTGTTCGCCTGTGAATACACGGCCGTCTGCCAAAGCACGGACCTTATCTTCATCCATATGACGACCTTGGGCGACGACAGCGACGAACTGGTTATACATGGAATCGACCATGGATTGGGTCATCTGCCGTTCTTCTGCCGTCATGGGGCGGAACGGGGAAAAAATATCTTTATGCGGCCCTGATTTGATTTTCTCTTCTGATACGCCGAGCTTGCTGCTCAGACCTTGTAAATCATAATAGGCAATATAGACACCGATGCTGCCCGTAATCGTCGATGGATTGGCGTAGACTACATCGCCTTGCGATGCCAGCCAATACGCTCCTGAAGCCGCCGTATCACCCATGGATACGATGACCGGTTTGCCCGCCTGCTTGAGCCGCAGTAATTCTTCTGCCGCCTCCTGAGTAGCAGCGGCACTGCCGCCAGGACTGTCTATACGGAGAAGAACTGCTTTGACTTCGTCATCCTGGCGAGCCTGACGAAACTTTTTCATCAAGCCGCCCGAAGTGGTGGAGCCACCGCCCGTAAGCTGAGACGGACTATCGTCACCGCCGACGATTGCGCCGCTGACATGGATTACGGCAACACTATCTTTGCCGGCAATCCGGTGTAATCCCAAAGTCTTTGTATTCCAACCGACAATCCCCACAGTAAGTACCATGACTGCCAACAGGGCTGCCGTAATGATAATCTTCTTTTTTCTATCCATAAGAATCCTCCTTCCATCGTTTCATCATATCATACCTTAGTCATAAACACCACCAAAAAAGCCGGTCCCGAAGGATCGGCCGTGGACTGCTCGTTCATAGCTTAGCTTTATGTTTGTGATTGACAGATACATCATCTAGTGACCGAATAAAGACAACCGCTCCCGACACCAGCACGAGATGCCAGAAGGCGCCTTGAGCTGTGGGGATAGGACTGGCAAGAAATTCTCTAGGCGTACGCTGCAAACTTTGGAATGGCCGTGTCTGGACATAGGCCATACCGCCAACATGGTACAAATACAACACAGGGCCCATGATGCCGATACAAATCAAGCAACACATCATAAGACTCGTTTTGACCCATCTTCTACTCATAAATTTATCGTCCCCTAATTCAAATATAGTAATATAAAATTCGATTTATTATAGCGCTAATGAGGTTATTTATCAACTTACTTTTTTCTCTATTCCATATTTTATTTTATTTTTATGTTTGTATTATATATTATTTCGTCATATATTATTAAGGCATATATATCATTACAAATGATAATTTGATATAATATAGCCGTTATATAATTTAGATATGACAGTAATATATTTATTTAAATATACAGCAGCAATCGTATTGCCGCTGTCATTTTGTCAGGAGGGATGACACAATGAAACAATATGATTTATGGATCGGCGGTAAAAAAATCGCCACTGGTCAGACCCAGGACGTCATCAACAAAGCTACGGGAAAGCCCTTTGCTACGATCAGCATAGCCGGTGAAAAGGAAGTCACCATGGCCGTCGATGCAGCCCAAGCCGCTTTTGATACGGTTACGCTGGCACCATATGCCCGCTATGAAATCCTCATGAAGACAGCTACGATTCTCATGAAACGGCAGCGCCGTTTTGCTGAAGCGTTGTGCAAGGAATGCGGCAAACCCATTAAAGATGCTTTAGGTGAAGTCGGCCGTGCCTATCAGACCTTAATGCTTTCAGCAGAAGAAGCCAAAAGACTGACCGGGGAAATGGTCCCCATCCAGGGTGCTCCCGGCTGTGAACAACGCCTGGCCTATACAATCCGCCAGCCTTTAGGCGTCATCTGCGCTATTACGCCGTTCAATTTCCCCATCAATCTGGCCTGCCATAAAATCGGTCCGGCTCTGGCTGCCGGCAACACCGTCGTGTATAAACCCGCTTCGGCAACGCCGGTGACGGGAGCCATGCTCTGCGAAGCCTTTGCGGAAGCCGGCCTGCCTGATGGCTGCCTGAACCTCGTCATGGGCTCCGGTTCAGTCGTCGGCAATCTGCTGGCAAAAGACCAGAGAATTAAAATGTACTCCTTTACGGGCAGTGTCCCCGTCGGTATGGCCCTTCAGAAAGCCGCCGGTTTCCGCCGTATAGCGTTGGAATTGGGCTCCAATTCAGCCAATATCGTCCACAATGACATCCCCGATGTCAAGAAAGTGGCCCAGATGTGCGCTAAATACGCCTTTACCAATGCCGGCCAGGTCTGCATTTCCTGCCAGCGCGTCTACGTACACCAGTCCATTTATGATGAATTCTGCCAGGCTGCCGTCGATTTCGCCAAATCCTTAAAAATCGGGGATCCTGCTGACGAAACAACGGATATCGGTCCCATGATCGACGAAAAAGAAGCCATCCGCATCGAAGACTGGGTTGCCGAAGCCGTCAAAGCCGGCGCGACCTTGTTGACTGGCGGCAAGCGGACTGGTTCGTATTTTGAACCTACGATCCTGACGAATACCCAAAAAGATATGAAAGTCATTTGCATGGAAACATTCGCGCCGGTCTTCTCCATCGTACCCTACACCGATATCGAAGCTGCCATCGCCGCTGTCAATCAGAGCCGTTACGGTCTCCAGGCCGGCGTATTCACCGGTTCCATCGCCTTAGCCAGCCTGTGTGCTGAAAAAATCGAAACGGGCGGCGTCATCATCAACGATGGCGCTACATTCCGCATGGACAACATGCCCTACGGCGGCGTAAAAGAAAGTGGTATCGGCAAGGAAGGTGCGGCCTATGCCATCAAAGAAATGACAGAGGAAAAGCTCGTATTATTTAACTTTGGCTAAATAAACACCGGCCCTGAAAGCCGGTCATCAGGGAGGATCCTACATGAGTCTGAAAGTTGAAAACACCAAACAAACACCCGCCAATGCCGCCGGGAAACTACACCAAGCAGAACTTAATTTCGATAACCAGCGTCGGCGGATAGGAATGATTTGCGGCCCTATTTGTGCCTTGCTGGTGTTCATAACTCCCATATCGGGATTATCCCTGGAAGCTCACAAGCTTTTGGCTATTACGACACTTGTCGCTTTATGGTGGATTACAGAACCGCTGCCTATTCCCGTCACGTCGCTCATCGGGCCGACACTGGCCGTCGTCTGCGGCGTCGTACCGGCGGGAACAGCGTTTGCATCCTTTGCCAATCCCATGATATTTTTGTTCATGGGCGGTTTCATGTTGGCTACGGCCATGATGATGCATGGTCTGGACAAGCGATTTGCCTTTGCCATCCTATCCATGTCCTGGGTAGGCTCTGATCCCGTTCGCATCATCCTGGCCATCGGCCTGGCTACCGCCTTTTGTTCCGGCTGGGTCAGCAATACCGCTACGGCGGCTATGATGTTCCCCATCGCCCTGGGCCTGCTGCGGGCTATCCAGGAAATGTTTGCCGCAAACGGTAAAAAAATCGACCTTATGGAATATAAATATGCCACTGGTCTGATGCTCATGACGGCTTACGCCGCTTCCATCGGCGGTGTCCTCACACCTATCGGTACACCGCCCAACCTGATTATGCTGAGCCTGCTCGATCAGATGGCAGGCATACAAGTTTCTTTCTTTGAATGGATGATCTGGGGCGGCACAGCCATGGTTATTTATTTCATTCTGGCTTTCATCGTCTTGACTCATATGTTTCCGGCCGATGTGCGCAGCATACAAGGCGCCGAAACATTTATCCATACCAAACTAAAAGAGCTGGGGCCTTGGAGCCGCGGCCAAAAGAACACGCTGCTGGCCTTTTCCGTGGCTGTCAGCTTATGGGTCCTGCCGGGATTTATGAGCATCATTTTAGGCGCTTCCAGCCCCATCCTCAAGATGTACAATACGCTTCTGCCTGAAGCGGTCGTCGCAATGGTTGCCGGACTGATGCTGTTTTTACTGCCGACAAACTGGAAAAAACGGGAATTTACCCTGACCTGGAAAAAAGCCGTAGAAGGTATCGAATGGGGCACACTCATTCTCTTTGGCGGCGGTCTGGCCATGGGCAGTATGATGTATAAGACGGGCCTATCCAAATGGGTAGGAGATTTAATCGTCGGTTTCATGGGCGGTGAACCGTCCTTGTTGATGATGACACTCATATTCAGTATTATGGCCTTACTGCTATCCGAGCTGACGTCCCATACGGCGGCGACGAATATGATTGGCCCACTGGGTATTACAGCGGCTGTATCAGCAGGATTCAGTCCCGTACCGGTGGCCGTAGCCATCGCCTTGTCGTCATCGCTGGGCTTTATGCTCCCCGTATCGACACCGCCCAACGCCATCGTCTACGCCAGTGGTTATATTCCTATAACAAAAATGATCAAAACAGGTGTCTACATCGATTTTATCGGAATCCTATGTGTCACCATTCCCATTGCCTTGTACCTCGTGACCTGGGTCATCGGCAATTAATGGTCCGAAAATACAATACCCCATGTCTGAAAACGCAGACATGGGGTATTCTTTATTTGCAACTATATAGCCGGAATCGATAGCAGTTCAATCTTCAGCGGAAAGCAAGCCCACTTCCCTGGCTTGTTGCGTCAGGGCTTCCCTGAAATCAGGATGGGCAATGGCTATGAGCGCCTTGGCCCGTTCCTTCAACGGCTTGTTATACAAATCGGCCAATCCATATTCGGTCACGATATACATGACCTTGGACCGCGGCGTCGTGACCGCCTGCCCCACAGGAAGCGTACTGGTAATCGTCGACGCCTTCGTCCCATCTTTCCGCTGGACCGTAGATTTAAGGCAAAGATAACTCTGACCACCCTTGGAAATACCGGCGGCTTCCACATAATCGAGCTGGCCGCCGGTACAAGAAAACTGCCGGCAGCCTATGGATTCAGAACCGACCTGGCCAGTCAAATCTACCATGAGACAGGAGTTGATAGAAATGAAGTTCTCCTTGGCTCCGGCGATTTCCGCTCTGTTGACATAACTGATATCAGCCAATTCAGGGATACCGGAATGGCACCAGTCATAAACCGCTTGGGAGCCCATGCCAAATCCCGCCAGAACGCGGTCGGCATCGATGACGCCTTTGTTGTACAAATAGACCATGGAGTCCGTCAGCATTTCCGTATGGATACCTATATGTTTATGGTGAATCAGAGAATAGGCCACGGCATTAGAAATACCGCCCAGGCCGATCTGCATTGTGCAGCCGTCGGGAATGCGCGGGACGATGTATGAGGCAATCTGCTTGTCCACCGCACTGACCGGCTTTTCTTCCAATTCGGTCAAGGGATGGTCAAAACGGCAGATGGCATCGACATCGCCGACATGGATACAGCAATCCCTCCCCCGGACTTTCCCTTGATACTTGTTGATCTGGACGATCTTCTTATGGGCAAAACCAGCTACCCGCCCATCCCAGGCCACGCCGATAGGGCCAAAATACATATTGCCATCTTCATCGGGCTCCGAGACTTCGACGAATAAGGTATTGACATGATAAAAATTTTCCAGACAGGGACCGGTCTGAGAATAATTCACGGAATTGACGGTAATATTCCCTTCGCCAAAAAATTGCCGTTCTACCGGCCCCATAAAGAAGGTATGGCTATTCAAATGGCCCTTGAAGGCACCACCCAAATACCGATGCGGCGCGCAGGCCATGGCGTGGACAATATCGACATGGTCCAATTCATCCCTGCGGTCGGCCAGGACATCCAGCATCTGGACCGGATTATTGCAATACGCACCCACCCATAGAACATCGCCGTTTTCAATCAGACGGACTGCGTCTTTGATTTCCATAAATTTTTGTTCATATATTTCCTGCCACTCCATGATATACATCCCCCATTCCATAAATAGCGGGACGCAAAGCCCCCTATAATCTCAGCACCCCAGTACCACAAAATCAAAAAGCAAGGCTGGATGAGGATCCAGCCTTGCCTTGTTACATATACAAACACAACCTGATTATTCCATGACACCTACGTGTTCAGGAACGGTGAAATCAGCTTCCGTGCATGCTTTGATATCTTCTACGGTGTAGCCAGGAGCCAGTTCTCTCAAAACAAGGCCTTCCGGCGTTACTTCAAAATAGCACCGTTCAGTTACGATATCGGTTACACATTTTGCACCTGTCAACGGAAGTGTGCATTTTTTGAGAATCTTAGATTGGCCGCTCTTTTCGCAATGATCCGTTGCAACGACGATTTTCTTTACGCCGGCGCACAAATCCATAGCACCGCCCATACCAGTAACGAGCTTGCCAGGAATCGTCCAGTTAGCAATGTTGCCTTCCTGGTCGACTTGCAATGTACCCAATACGGTAGCATTGATATGACCGCCGCGGATAAATGCAAATGAAGTTTCATGATCATATACGCTGCCGCCCTTGATGACCGTTGCCGGCTGGCCGCCAGCATCGATGCAATCGACGTCTGCATCTTCCCATTTCGGGGAAGCGCCGCTGCCAACGGTCCCGATTTCGGCTTCAAGCCAAAGATCGACGCCTTCAGGCAGATAGTTTACACACATCAGAGGAACGCCAATTCCCAAGTTTACAAAATCGCCATTCTTAAAGAACTTTGCGCAACGAGCTGCGATAAGTGCGCGTCCTGTTAATGCTGCCATTATTTTTTACCCCCTTCTGCTTTTGCTTTAGCCTTTGCTGCTGCTTTAGCCATTGCACGTTTCCACATCGGGCAAAATGCTCTCTTTTCACCAGTTTTGACATAAACCATATCGACGATAGGAGCCGGGATATCGATTTCTTCTGGTCCTAATTCGCCAACTTCTACCAATTCTTCGACTTCGACGATGACGACGTCAGCCGCATATGCCATAGTGCTGTTGGTAGCTCTGGAATTCATTCTGAAATACAGGTTGCCAGCCGTATCAGCTTTTGTTGCTTTAAGGAGAGCCACATCTGCATGAAGAGGGAGTTCGAGAAGATATTCTTTACCATTGATAGTCAGTTTCTGTTTGCCTTTTTCAATATCCGTACCTACGCCAGTCGGAGTGAGGCAGCCACCGAGGCCGGCGCCGCCGCAGCGGATACGTTCTGCAAAAGTCCCCTGCGGGATAAATTCGACTTCTAAATCGCCAGCAAACATCTGATCGCGGGCAACCGGGTTGAGGCCGATATGAGTCGTCAGCAATTTATTAACTCTTTTTTCAACGATGAGCCGACCAACGCCCTGGTCAGGCATACCACCGGAAACAGCGATTGCAGTAATGTCTTTTACGCCTTTTTCAATCATGCCGCCAATAATTTCATCGGCTGCTAATTCGCCATGCCAGTCACCAAACATAATCGTCTGGCCGTCGTGGATTTTAGCAAGAGCTTCTTCTTTAGTTACTACCTTTGATAGCAATTAAATTACCACCTTTCATATGTTAGTAATCCGAAAATGAAATGTTCCACCGGTTTGATTATTTGCCTTCAAATGCGGCTTTCCGTTTTTCCATAAATGCTTTTACGCCTTCGATGAAGTCAGAGGAAGCGGCAACTTCACGCTGTGTCGGAACTTCAGTTTCGTCGAGCCATTTCTTGTAATCAGCATAGGTTGCATTATAAATCTGTTTTTTGATGTTCTTATAGGAAAGCAACGGGCCTGCAGCAATTTTCTTTGCAAATTTCATCGTTACAGCGTCTAATTCTTCTACAGTTGCAACTTTATAAGCCAATCCCAGTGCTTTAGCTTCTTCAGCGCCGACAGGACGACCCGTAGCAGCTAATTCAACAGCCCGGGAAGCGCCAATCATCTTCGTCAAGAGGTAGGTAGCACCAGTATCAGGAACTAAGCCAAGGTTTACGAAAGCCAGGATGAATTTGGCGTTATCTGCGCAAATCATGAAGTCGCCGCCCAAAGCAAGGCTTACACCTGCGCCAGCAGCCGGACCGCATACAGACGTAATGACGATTTTGCTCATTTTCTTCAAGCCGTCAGCGACGTTGCCAACTTTACCGATCAAGCCATCCATATTGACTTCTCCGCCTGCTTTGATGAGTTGGTAGAAATATCCGATATCTCCGCCTGCCGAGAATGCTCTTTCCGTGCCTTTCAAAACGACGACTTTGACGTTCGGGTCTTTTTCAGCCGCATCGACAACATACATTAATTCATCAGCCATTTGTTCATCAATAGCGTTAAGGTTCTTCATGTAATTCATCGTAATAACAGCAATACCGTCTTCAACCTTGTAAATCAATTTTTGTAGTTCCATGACATCCTCCTTGTGAAAATATAAAACAATACACCGGCACCTGTTTTTGCCCCACAACGGTGCAAAACAGATGCCGTTTCCCTGCTTCCGGACTATTCGATTTGCCGTGCCATGTAAAACCATGAACGCGTTCAACCGTATACAGGAAAACAACACTAATCATGCGATACAAAAATCAGCCGGGCCTCTCCATGGACTCTTCCAAAGCCACCCTCCTTGTCTTTTATATCCGTTATATCCGTTTTTGTCATAATAATTATGCCCGACTTGTATTATGTATTTATTATATCTCAATGAGTGATAAAATGCAATAATTGTTTCTTATTAAAAGCATGAGTATGTGTCGTATTTTTTTAATAATTTAATCGCTAATGCTAAACTATTTTAATTTTCGCATTCATTATTGGTAATATATTCTTATTTTTAACAAAAAATATAATGATCATTGTGAATTTTTGTACTTTATTTAATACAACTGATAAAACAGTTTCTGGACCGATGATATTTAAGAATATTTTGGCCAATGTCATTGCTGCTCCAAAATAACTACTTATTATATTGTAGTTTTCTTTAGATTTTGATAGAATCAACTTAGATATTGTTGAGAATACTCTATTGTAATATATTTAATATGCTATTTATCAATAAATCAACATAATGTATTTTTTATATATACGTGATTGGTGCTGCCAGTACAGCACCGTCAACCAAAGGGTGGCTTATGAAACAGATATTTTCTCGTTTTCCAATTTTAATCGCCGAGATTATCCTGACAATTTGTATTTGTATCAGCATCGTCCTGACGTCTATCGCGAATCTAAAAAGCGATTCCAGCCAATTTATCGATGAAATCAGCAATAATTACCAAACACTGGTCAGTGGCTACGCTTCTGTGTTTAAGGCAATGACCATCCCGGTCCGCGACGAACTCGACAAGAACCCTTCGTTCGAAGAGCTGGACCAATGGCTCAAGATCCACGAACCGCAATTCAAAGCTGCTGTCGGTAGCCAGATCTATGACGGCTTCGCCTTGACCTACAAGGGAAAATATGCCCATAGCTGGGATTATGGCGATTATTCCAATTATGATCCAGCAACGCGCATCTGGTACCAACAGGCACAAAAAGCTGGCGGCAATGTCGTTATCGTCGCCCCTTACGTTACCTATCTGGCATCCTCCAACCAACCTTCCAACAATCCCATCACGTTGTCTGTCGTACAAAAATATACGAATGAGATTGCTTTTGATTTAGATTTGAAGACGAAAGGCATCAATGCCTTGCTGGCCGACCAGAATCTTGGCTATGCCGGTACGCTCACCTTGCTGTTTGATAAACAGGGGTATATTTTAAGCTCCAATAACCCCCAATATTACAGCCACAACATCCAGAAAGTCGACAACGTCATCAGTCCGGACCTGTGCCACCACTTGCAAAAAAACCTGGAAACGGCCGATATATTCACGTTGAACAATATAGATGGCGAATACCGTCTGCTTTATATCGCTCCCGGAAAGAACGGAAATATATTCTGCATATCCTATTCCTTCTGGACTATATTCCTTCATAATTTTTTAGCCATTATCTTGATTACGATCGTATTGATCATTTTTGAGATTACCCTATTTTTTAAAAACCGCAGAAAATTTTCCCGCTTATCGGAACGAGATTGCTGGATAACGAGAATCGCCAGTGCCGCTTTCGAAACCCAATGGGAAATCGACGTAGCGACAATGCAACTCAAGAGTAATTCCGGCTTGTCGCCGAGCAGAAATTACGGCGACCTGTATGATTCCATGGAAGCGACGATTTGCAGTACTGCCGGTAAGAATAAATTCACTCAGATGTTTGCGCCGGAAGCCCTCCGTAAAAATACAGAAGAAGGCATCAACACATTGCGTCTGCCTGTCATGATGACCGGCAAAAATGGTCGCCGTGAACGACACATCATCGAATGCAGCCTCATGGTTTATCATGTAAAGGGCCGCAAGCTGGCAACGATACTGACGAACGACGTGACAGAAGACGAAAATCACACGCTCATGATCCTGCATTCCATCGCCTATCACTATTCTCTCGTCCTCATTGGAAATATCAATACGAAAGAATACGTAGTAATCAAGTCGAATGCTGCTGACAGCAATAGCGGCGAATGGAACATCCAGCAAATTGCCGATTATATGAAACCGGAATATCGGGACGCATTCCTGCAAACCCTCGATTTCACAATGATTGCCGAACGATTCCAAAAATCGGATACATCGGGCATTGCTGTAGAATTCAAGGACGGCCACAGCTATCTGGCCAAATTGATCCGCAGCCTGACCTATGAAGAAAGCGGTGAATTCTTTTTGTGCCTCGAAAATGTCGACGAACAGATGCAGACACAAAAGGCCTTGGAAAAAGCACTGTCTCAGGCCAATATCGCCGTACGGGCCAAGACGGATTTCCTGTCCCGCATGAGTCATGATATCCGCACTCCGCTCAATGGCATCATCGGTATGACAGCTATCGCCCAAAGCATAAACCACGATGAGAAAGTCGAAAACTGTCTGACTACGATACACTCGTCGGGACATTTCCTGCTCAACCTGATTAATGACATCTTGGATATCGCCAAAATCGAAAGCGGCAAATTGAGTTTAAATGAAAAGCCCACATCGATCAATGAAATCCAAACGATGCTCGATGCTGTCATCCAACCGCTCATGGACGAAAAACATCTCCACTTCAAGCAAGACATATCTATACAGACGAAATACGCCCTCGTCGACATCGTCCGCTTCAACCAAATCTTCTTCAACCTCTTATCCAACTCGGCAAAATATACGGAACCAGGCGGCAGCGTCCTGTTTTCTGCTACATCCCTGCGCACGGAGGGTACGACTGAATGGGTACGATTCCTCGTAAGCGATACGGGCATCGGCATGAGTGAAGATTTCTTGGACAAGGCCTTTAAGCCATTTGAACAAGAACGTAGCAGTAATGAAAATCTACAATGGACTGGCACCGGCCTGGGGCTGGCCATCGTAAAGGAACTGACCGACAAGATGAACGGCCACATTTCCGTTATTAGTCACAAGGGAAAAGGAACCCAATTCTACATCGAATTGCCTTTGCAACAATGTCAGGAACAGCCTGCTCAAAAGGCCGTCGACATTCCCTTGGACGATTTGGCAGGAAAGACGATTCTCCTGGCCGAAGACAACGAAATCAACACCATCGTCGTGACTACGCTGTTGGAAAACAAAGGGATGCAGGTCATCCATGCCGTACATGGCAAAGCCGCCTTGGAACGGTTTGCCGCATCTTACCGGGACATCGATTTGATTCTCATGGATATCCTCATGCCAGTCATGAACGGCATAGAAGCGACAAAGATGATCCGCAAACTGGATACACCAAAAGCGGCTGCTGTTCCCATCATTGCCGTCACAGCCAACGCTTTCACGGAAGATGTGCAGGCCTGTCTGGATGCCGGCATGGATGCCCATATCTCAAAGCCCATCAATCCGGACGAATTATACAAGACCTTGGCTCGATTCCTGTGCCAACCGGTTGTTCCCCCTGAAAAGAAGGTGTAAGGCAAATGAACATGAGACGTCCCCTGACTATGCTGCTGCTATCTTGTACGCTGGTCCTGCTGCCCCAAATTGGCGCGGCCGCATCCTGCCCGCCCTACTGGAACGGCAATCCCCACATAACACTGGCAGCAGAATACGCCGGAACAGGCTACTACGTCGACAATACGTCCGTCATATACGAATTCTACAGCCCTTCCTATTATCGTCTGGCCGCCACGATCTTCAGTCATCGAATCACACCGTCGGAATTTTATTTCAGGCCGGTGACGGAATATTTTGATTATTACGTCGATTCCCACAAAATATACAAGGTCAATCGGAACGGCAGCCGCCGCGGCCCCTTGCTAAATGGCAAATCAGCCGGGGACAGCCTCGACCTGGCCGTCGCCAAAAGCATTTGGAAAGCGGCCTACAAGCAAGCATGGTAACGTAATACGGTCATAAAAACAGCATTTATCATTCAGGCGATAGAATAAATATAACCAGGCCTCCCGATACTGTATCAGGAGGCCTGGTTTGTGATTATACTATTTTATTCCTACGGTTTTGGTATCCCTACAGACTTTTCCCTTTTCATCTTTTCACTAGTGCTGCTAAGTTTTCACTCTGTGTCATAATATAGATACCTACATTAACTCTTCCATCTAGCTCCTGCATTATGCTGCCGGTTATTCGTCAGTTCTCCTGTGTATTTGCTGAATTTACCGCAGATGTCACAGTTGCTGCTGGCTTTTATCGTGCCGCCCGACGCGAACACTTACTACACCTGTATCTTCATCTGTTTCGCCAATCCACGGATCTCATCGGTAGACATTTTTGTACATTTTGCAATCAAGTCTATATCAATCTCATTTTTCAGCATTTCTAAAGCCGTGGCTTTAACTCCTTCTAATTTACCTTCTTCCCTACCCACTTCCCGGCTAGCTCTCATATCCGAACGATAGTCTCGCAGGACATCTTCGCGGTGCTCGTATTCCCAACGTTTTATATCATCCTGCGTAAAAAACTTTTCTGCCTCCATGGCATCCCGGATTGATTTTTCTGCCATCGCCAGCACCTCCCGTTCTTCGTCATTTAATTTCTTCGATAAATACCCCAGCCACCGATCCAGCCGTTTCATTTCCTTCATACTTTTTACCTGCCACTTCGGCACTTCCAGGAAATGGATTTCCAGATTATCCGTCAACCGATGGCCTGTTTCCATATTGTATGGGATGTGAGACAATAGCCTACACAAAGGCAAGCGGGGCGCACATCCCCCCAGCGGTTCAAAGCCGCCGTCCCTATTTTGCTGCCTCCTCCGCCAAGAAAAGGCAGACATCCGGGTACAATAGAAGCGGGGGCTATACGCACAGCG
>Ga0163159_1000991_pt1 | contig 29620 bp, 20 predicted proteins | sample BioMet9_FD_108702 | JGI IMG/M metagenome (GOLD analysis project Ga0163159, IMG submission 108702) | Microbial communities from bioreactor (seeded with sewage sludge) at Lawrence Berkeley National Lab, California, USA - Biofuel... | ecosystem: Engineered > Bioreactor > Anaerobic > Unclassified ... | reverse complement strand
GGCAGCCAAGGCCGGGCTCGACGAGGAAGCGCTCGAGGCCTGGACAGCCCGCGCAGGCTTCCGGGAATGCAGCCCGCCGGCCGGAGAGAACGGTGAGGCCCAGTACTGGGCTCCGCTCAGCCTTCTTTCGGAGCCCGAAGCCATCCGCGAGCGGGCATTTCTCTCGGCAGCCGGCCTGCTGTATCCCGGGCGCCGTTCTTCCTCGCGCTTTGCCGGGAAGGCTCTGGCTGCTTTTGACGCTGGCGCGAAGCGCTGCCGGGGCGAAGGCCTCAGACTCTGGAAGGCGGAAAGCCCCGCCGGAGGCGAAGAAGCCCTCTTTATAGCCCGTGCCCTTGATTTTCCACGGCCGCACGGCTATTTTGTACAAGTCGACGGGCTGAAATCGGGGGCCCTCTCTGTGCAGTTTAATGGTTTTTCCCTCGATATCAGGCGGACTCCGGAAGCGGGTGGAGGACGGATACGGGAGGAAGCGCTGAGCTTTCCCTTTGCCGTCCGCTCAAGGCGCCCGGGCGACCGCATTTTTACGGGCCCTGGCTTCAAGGCAGTCGACGAGCTCTTCTCTGAATGGGGCATCCGCGACGAGCTCCGTCCTCTTGTGCCAATCATCGAAGATAAGGATGGCCTTGTGGCAGTCCTCGCTTCAGCCCTCGGCGCCCGGGACAGATTCCGGAAGCGCGACTTAAGGGGGGAGGGACCTTTTATCGCGATAGCAGTGAAAGGAGCACGCGGTTTCCATGGACTTTAACGATCAGAATAATCCGCCGCCGCAGCGTCAGCCCGATGGCCCCAGCAAGGCCAGCAGGGCTGCCCTTGCGGTCATACTGACGCTTGGCATATTCTTCTCCGCACTCTACCTGACAAATGATCACGGCGGCACGAGTGCGGATATCCCCTATTCTGCTTTTCTTAATTATGTGGAGCAGGGCCAGGTCGATACAGTAAAGATTCTCGACCAGAATGAGATTGAGGGCACACTCAAGGGGCGCACAGGCGCCACAGCCCTCTTCCATTCCACCATTCCCTACAACGATCCGCAGCTGCTGCAGAAGCTCGAAGACAAGGATGTAAAGGTCCAGGGCGGAAGCAAGGGTGTATCGGCATGGCAGGTTGTAGTGGAGCTGCTGCCCTGGATATTCCTGGTGCTGATAATGTGGCTTATGTACCGCCAGTTCCAGGGCGGAAACAAGCAGGCCTTCAGCTTTGGAAAGAGCCGGGCCCGCCGCTATGTCGAAGGCGATAAAAAGACTACCTTCGAGGATGTCGCCGGACAGAAAGAGGCGAAGTTCGAACTCGAAGAGGTGGTCGACTACCTTAAAAATCCGCAGAAGTTTGTAAAAATGGGAGCGCGCATCCCGAAGGGCGTCCTCCTTGTGGGCATGCCGGGCACGGGCAAGACTCTGCTCGCCAAGGCAGTCGCGGGCGAGGCCAATGTGCCCTTCTTCAGCATGTCGGGTTCGGACTTTGTCGAGATGTTCGTCGGCGTCGGTGCGAGCCGCGTGCGCGATCTCTTTGAGCAGGGACGCAAGGCGGCCCCCTGCATCATCTTCATCGATGAGCTCGACGCTGTAGGCCGCACACGCGGCGCCGGCTACGGCGGCGGCCACGATGAGCGCGAGCAGACTCTCAACCAGATGCTGGTCGAGATGGACGGCTTCGACACAAAGGACGGCGTTATCATTCTCGCGGCCACCAACAGGCCCGATGTACTCGATCCTGCCCTGCTCAGACCTGGCCGTTTCGACCGCCAGGTTGTGGTGGCGATGCCCGATGTCCAGGAGCGCGAAGATATTCTCAAGATCCATATGAAGAAGGTCCCGGTCTCCGACGATGTCAAATCGAAGGTTATTGCGCAGGCCACCCCCGGCATGAGCGGTGCAGAACTTGCAAACCTCGTCAACGAGGCTACGCTCATCGCGATACGCAAGAGCGAGACTCTCGTAGATATGGCGGATTTCGAAGAGGCGCAGGACAAGGTGATGATGGGCACGGCCCGCAAGAGCCTCTGCCTCACCGCCGAGGAAAAGCGTGCGACCGCCTTCCACGAGGCCGGCCACGCTCTTACTCTGTACTACCTCAAGCACGCCGATCCTCTTCACAAGGTCACTATTGTCCCGCGCGGCCGGGCTCTCGGCGTAACCATGGCTCTGCCTGAAAAGGACTCCTATTCGCACACGAGGAGCTGGCTCGAAGACAATATGGTCTTCGCCTTTGGCGGCTACGCCGCCGAGAAGGTTGTCTATGGCGAGACAACAACGGGCACTGCCCAGGACATAAAGCAGGCTACCGACTATGCCCGCAAGATGGTCTGCGAATGGGGTATGGCCGATTCTATCGGTGCAGTGGCCTATGGCTCCGAAGACGAGCCGATCTTTATCGGCAAGGAGATTGCCCAGCACAAGGACTACTCCGAGGACACGGCGAACCGCATCGACAAGGCCATAAGCGATTTTGTCGATAACGCGAAAAACAGGGCAATCGATATACTCACCGAGCACCGCGACCAGCTCGATAAACTGGCTGATGCGCTTATGTCCCGGGAGACTCTGCTCGACAGCGAAGTGAGGGAGCTCTTCGGCTTTCCGCCCACAGGGCATGTGGAGGGCTAGAAGACGATGCGCGGGCTCTGGGACCGTGGGCGGATAGCAGCCGCTTGTCTTCTCATTGCCGCGCTTGCTCCCGCGGCAGGCCGGGCCGCCCCTGCCGCGGGCCTTTCCTCTGGCGGGGCGGGGTCGGACTCGAACAGGGCCGAAGGCCCTGCCAGCGCTTCCGTAAGGCTTGCCCGGCAGTACGGCGCTTCAGGGGACTGGCAGTCGGCTCTGTCACTGCTTGCGGCTGCCCGCGAAATAGACGGCGCCGACTCCGATGTCCGTTACCTGAGCGCCCTTTCGCTTCTAAAGACCGCCGACGACGCGCGCGGCGCCCTCGAACAGCTCGACGCAGGCCTCGTCTCCAATACCTATTATATTTACAATGCAGAGGATCTAATCCTGCTCAAGGCCTCGCTCCTTGTAAGGACAATGCAGTACCGCGAAACACTGTCCCTGCTCGCGCCGCCTTCGGCACTGGCCGGCGGAGCCGGCCCGGCACCTGAAGGCGATATAATCTACGAGAGTGCAGACAGAAGGCTGCTCAGAATAAAGGCGCTTTTCGGACTCGGAAGCCCGGACGAAAGGGCCAGAGCCTTTGACGAGACAGCCGAGGCCGCGAAACTCTACCCCGCCGATGCCCGTTTTGCCGTCCTCTTTTTTAAAAACGCCAGGGCTGATATCAGGGAGAGCACCGCAGCAGCGGATCTCGCCTCTCTCTTTCTTGGAAGGCTCTACGGACTGGCCGATTCGGCCCCCGAGCTCAGGCTCCTGGCTCTGCCCTTTATGCCGGACCAGAGCACGCGCCGCGATTCCATCCTCGCATACAGGGCCATGGGCGGCAGTCCGGCCGCATCCTGTCTTGTGGCCCTCGAATATGGTGTTATCGACGATGCTGCCTGTATTGAAGAGCTCTTTTCGTCGGGATCGATTGACCGCGTCGGGCTCGACCGCCTGAAAAATCTGCTCCGGAGCTCCAGCGGACGTGCCGCCTTCGAAAAGGCACTGGCCGCCTATTCGGGCCGCATATACCGGGATGGCAATGGAGACGGCTGGGCCGAAGAATGGGGTATCTATTCAAAAGGTCTTCTGACTGAGTTCTCCATAGATTCAGATCAGGATGGAAGAGTGGAGCTCAGCGCTGTCTGCAGAGAAGGGCTCCCTGCCGCCATACAGCTCCGCCGGCCGGAGCTCTCAATGAATATTGAGTACTCGCGCTACCCCTATGTGCAGTCGCTTAAGACGCTGGATTCCTCAGGGCATATCGGGACCGATTACCGTTTCGGACCCGAGGCCTTTATCTACAAGCCTCTGCAGATGGAGGCCTATCCGGACGCCAGAGACGATATCGTCTATCTGGGCAGGGGCATCCCCGCCTTTGACCCGGTCGGGCGCGCGGCAGCGGCTGCCGCTCTCTCCATGGCCTGCGTCAATGGCCAGTACCGCGATGTCTATATTCTCAATTCTGGAGTCATACTGAGGCGGGAGCGCTACCTTGAGGGCAGACTTGTCGCTGTGCTCAATTATGATAATGGCCGCCCGGGTGTGGAAAAATTCGATTCGGACGGCGATGGCCGCTACGAGACAGAGCGGCACTACAACCCCGAGGGCGACGGCTCCGAAACCTCGATTCTCTCGCTCCGCTCGGATACAAATGGAGACGGGCTCTTCGATTACAGCGAGGAGCTCACGGAGCCCTATCTCAAGCAGTGGGATTTCGACTGCGACGGCCTTATGGACGCCCAGCAGAGGACATTGGCGGACGGCAGAAGGGAGAGGCGTTTTTCAAGCAGGCTCAATGGCGTCTTCGATGAAGTCCTCATTGTCGATGCAGACGGGAAGATAATCAGCTTTGAACGCGATGGGCGGGCTCTGAACTTTGTGCAGGACTCAAACCCTGTCGTAAAATGGATCGGACGCAAGGGCTTTGATATTGGCAGTAACCTTCCCCCGCTCGAAGGCGTTTACAGATATAAAGGAAAACGCTATCGCCTTGTATACGCACATGGTGAAGCCTTCGCGGAGCTTGTTGAATGAAGTCTAGTCCACTGAAAATCTGCTGTGCCGCATCTGCCCTGCTGCTCTGTCTCTCCTGCGCGGGAGGACCCGGGAACAGCCCCTCTGCCGTCCCCGGAAATACCTACAGGGAGGCCAAGGCAGGCGAGCTCAGAGAGCTCGCCGGAAAGGATCCTGCGCTCGCCGCTGAACGCGCCCTTGTCCTGCTCGCCGGCGCCGGAGAGAGCGGGCCCGGCCTCGGGGCGGACGAGCTCCGCTCCATTGTCAGGCTTGCCTCAGACCGCTTCGCTGGCGAGTACAGCGAAGGCATCTCGGGCGGCGACTATGAAAAATCGGCCGCGGCCCTGAGAAGCCTCAGGACGCTCGCCGCCGGAGCCCCGGCCCCCGACTGTCTGTCCGATAGGGCGCGCGCTCTGGCTGCTTCCGGAACTGCCCTCGACGCAGAACTCCTCGCTGCTGACGCCGAATCGCTCTATGGCCGCGGCCTTGAGACGGCGGCATTCCTTGTCTATGGCGATGCCCTCAGGGCAGGCCTCGACAGCGGCCCGGACCATCCCGCGGCATCCGCAGATGCCGCTCCTGCATCGGCGGCAGCGGCCGCGTCAGGCACATCGCTGCCTGCGGGCACGGCGGCCTCGGATGCCGGGATTCTGCATTGCGCCAGCCTCGCCGTCTGGGGCGCGAGAGCGCTTAAGGCGGGGAGCCGCATGGCCCTCAGCATGTACTCTGATTATTTAAAGAAGGCAGGCCTCGCCCTGCCCGATGGCGCCGAAGCCCTCCTCTCATCGAGAGATTCGATGTCGGATATGAAAAAGGGTGTCGTCACCATCAGAGTCGACCGGGGCATAAAAATCGAGGATGGCATGGGCGTCCCCGACCGTGTCCTCGGCACAGGTTTCTATATAGACCGCAATGGCTATGTCCTTACCAATTATCATGTTATTTCGAGCGAAGTAGACCCCGCATACGAAGGCTATTCGAGCCTCAGCATACGGCCCTCGGATTCGCCCGAGACGAGAATCCCCGGCAAGGTCGTGGGCTATGACAGGCTGCTCGACCTGGCCGTAATCAAGGTGGAAGCCAAACCCGACTATGTCTTCTCCTTCGATCTCGCCGCAGAACCTCAGTCCGGAGCCCATATCTATGTGATAGGCTCGCCGGTAGGCCTTGAAAACACCATCACCTCGGGCATCGTATCGGCGTCCGGAAGGCGGCTTCTCAGCACGGGAAGCGTAATACAGATAGATGCCGCAGTGAATCCGGGCAACTCGGGCGGGCCGATGCTCGACGAGAATGGACGTGTGCTGGGGGTGGCCTTCGCCGGCCTTGCATCCTATCAGGGGCTCAATTTCGCCATTCCCTCCTCTTGGATACTCAGGGTCCTGCCCGAGCTGATGCGCGGGGGCGAGATAAAGAGGGCCTGGGCTGGGCTTTCCCTCGCGGATTCCGCCGCACAGGAGGCGCAGAGCACCCAGAGCTCCAAGGCGACGCCGATAGCGCCGTCGGCTCCTCCCTCGGCGGCGGGAAGCGCAGCAGGGGGAGCGGACTCTGCCCAGCCGGCAGTCCTGTCTGTGAAGCCCCATCTCCTCGTAAGCTACGCTGCCCTCAATATGGCATCTGGCGTGGCCATGGGCGATTATCTCCTGTCGATAGACGGCAGCGCATTCAGCAGAATCGAGCAGGCGCAGATGTTTATGCTTGGAAGAAGGCCGGGCGAGCTCGTCTCGATAGGGCTGAGGGGGGCCGATGGCAGGGAGAGGAAGGTGCTCTCCGCGCTCGGCGAGAGGCCCTATTCGCCTCTGGAGCAGGCTGTCCAGAGCGACCGGAAAGAGAGACTCTTCCCCGTGCTCTTCGGCATGGAGGTCCTCTCCACGGGCGCTTCCTTCCTCGAGGGCGGGAGCTACAGCGTTTCCAAAATCTACCCCGGTTCCACAGCGGACGAGGGAGGCCTCTCCGAGAATGATCCCTTCAACCTGCGGAATTTCATTGTCGATAAAAAACAGCGCGCTGTCTTTATTCAGATACATGTCAAAAAACGGAAAGCCGGTTTTCTGGACTCCATTATCCAGATAGGCGCCTCTCTCGACAGTCCGGATTTTATCTAGGGAGGCATTCTGCGGGCGCACTGGCGCCTGCCCGCTCTGCCTTGCATTTTGAAGTCCGGGCCATATAGTTAAGGCAGATGAGTGAGGAAAAGCTGAATCAGCGGGCGCCGATAACGCTGGCCCCGCAGGGAAAACTGACTATCGAAAAAGCCTCTCAATTCAGGGAAGAGCTCGTCTCTGCCCTGGCCGAGGCCTCAACTCTCCTCATCGATCTCTCCGATGTGGAGGAAATAGACCTTTCAGGCGTTCAGCTCATCTACTCCGCCAGGCGTTCCGCTATAGCCAAGGGCAAGGAACTCCATCTTGTCGGCCTGGCCCAGCCTGCAGTGGCCAAGAGACTCGCGGCGGGCGGTTTCCTGCGCGGGCTTCCGCGCCAGGCCTCAGAGGCGGAGACCGGCCTCGCGGATTTTTAGGCGCCCTATGCAGGATAAATTCAAAGCTGCCTTCAAAGAGGAAGCCATCGGGCTTCTCGACAGGCTCGAAAAATATTTCCTCCAGCTTGAGGAGAGACCCGGCGACCGCGAGGTCCTCGACGAATGCATGCGCGTCGTGCATACCATCAAGGGCTCGGCGGCCATGTTCGGCTATGGGACTGTCTCGCGCTTCTCCCATGATGTCGAAAGTGTCATCCAGCGGTGCCGCGGGGGCGGAATATTCATAAACAGCTCGCTTATCGATCTCGGCCTCAGGACTGGCGACCTGCTCAAGAAACTGCTCGCGAGCGAAGAGCCCCCGCCCCAGGAGTTTACTGCCGAGGCCCGCGATATTCTCAGACGCTACCAGACTCTCTTCCCCGGCGGAGGCGCCTTCCCTGAGGCCTCTGTCTTTCAAGTGGAGGAGAAGGCCAGCCAAGGCGGAGAGGGCGGGCCGCGGGCTGCCTCCGCAGCGCAGAAAAGTACTAATTACCATATATATTTCAAACCGGCGAGGGATATTTTCAGAAGCGGAACCAGAGTGCTCAAGCTTCTCGATGAGCTTTCAGAGCTCGGAAACGCTGTTTTCTATCCCCATGTGGACGACATCCCCGCCCTCGATGTGATTCAGCCCGAAGACTGCTACTGCTCATGGGATGTCCTCCTCAGCTGCAGCTGTGCCGAATCGGACATCAGGGAGGTTTTTGCCTTTGTCCTCGACAGGGCAGAGCTCCGGATTGAGGCTCTCCCGGACACGGCCCTTGAACGCGGCGGCACGAGACGCCTCGGCGACATCCTGCTCGAACGCGGAGCCGTCAGCCCCGAAGATCTCAGGCGCGCCCTCGGCGAACAGAAAAAACTCGGCGAAGTCCTTGTGGACCGGAATTATGCCTCCGAGAAGGAGGTTGAATCCGCTCTCGCCGAACAGGAGTTTCTCAATAGAACGCGGAGCGCCCCTGGTCTGGACTCGGTCCGTGTCCCCGCCGAAAAACTCGATTCGCTCGTCGATCTCGCCGCGGAGTTTGAGGCCCTGCAGAGCCGCTTTTCGCTTGCGCTGCGCTCGGCGGGAGATCCGCGCCTCGAAAGCCTCTCCGAGGAATCGGAGAAGCTTGTCTCGCAGTTCCGCGATGAGGCTCTGTCGATACGGATGCTTCCCATAGGCGAGGCCTTCGAGGCCTACCGCCGCCTTGTCCGGGATCTCTCGCTCGAACTTGGAAAAGAGATCGATCTCAGAATAGAAGGCGGCGAGATTGAGCTCGACAAAAGCATTGTCGAGCGCCTGAGCGGCCCGCTCACCCACGCAGTACGCAATGCTGCCGATCATGGCATAGAGACGCCCGCCGAACGCGAAAAGGCGGGCAAGGCGAGGCGGGGACTCATCGTCCTCTCCGCCTCTCTCAGCGGACCCGATGTACTTGTCAGCGTCCATGACGATGGGCGCGGCCTCGATCTCGACGCTGTCCGGCGCAGGGCACTCGAGCTCGGCATTATGCCGAAAGGACAGAGTTTCTCCGATGCCGAACTCTACAGCCTTGTATTCAGACCCGGCTTCTCGACAAATCACAGGGTTACCGCCCTCTCAGGGCGCGGCTATGGGCTCGATGCAGTGCGCCGCGAAATCGAGGCCATCGGGGGCCAGACGGGGCTCGAGAGCAGGCCGGGAGAGGGACTCTCGGTGATTATGCGGATACCGCTGAGTTTTTCGGTTATTCAGGGCCTTCTTGTCCGCGCCGGAGGAGAATGCTTCATCCTGCCCTTCGACCACGTGGAGGGACGCCTCGAATCCCAGAAGGCCAGAGGCGGCGAGTTTGAGTATCATGGGGGGCGGGCGGCCTGTCTGGATCTGAAGCAGATCTTCGAACTGGGGGAGGGCGGTCCGGGAATTGGAGAGATTGTGGCGCTGAAGCGCGGAGACTGCGTCTTTGGCCTCACAGTCGACGAGATCATCGGCGAAAAGCGCCTGCTTGTCAGGCCTCTCGGCCGGGTTTTCCGCGATGCGGAGGGCATCAGCGGGGCGGCTGATATGGGCGCGGGCAGCCTGGCCCTGCTTCTCGATATAAATCATCTCGCAGACTTGGCCCAAAATACCCATAAGCCATCCAAAGGGATATATTAAGGGGGAGGTTTTTCTCCGCAGGCATGAAGGAGTGCACGATGGCAAAGAGAATACTTGTGGCCGATGATTCAGCGGCCATCAGACAGAGCATCTCCTACATTCTCAGCCAGGCGGGCTATGAGGTGCAGGACGCTGCCGATGGAGAAGAGGCTCTCGAAAAGCTCTCGCGGGGTCCCAAGGCTGATCTTGTCATAAGCGATGTCAATATGCCCAGAATAGATGGGATAGAGCTCATCAGAAGACTCAGGGCCCTCCCCGATTACCGCTTTACGCCGATACTGGTGCTCACAACCGACACACAGGGCTCGCAGATGCAGGAAGGGCGCAGGGCAGGGGCTACGGGCTGGATTATCAAGCCGTTCAACGCTGATAAACTCCTCGGAATTGTGGAAAAAGTGATAGACTGAGGGACCTATGGAGGAGAGCACGTCGGCCGCTATCGCGATCGTGGAGGACGAGTACATCGTCGCTCTGGATATAAAAACCTTTCTCGAAAAGAGCGGATACCGCGTTGCGGGAGTGTTCTCTTCGGGCGATGAGCTTCTCGCCCAGTTTGAGCAGATCAATCCAGACCTTGTGCTCATGGATATCAGAATCAAGGGCCAGCGCGATGGTGTCGAAACCGCACGCCTTGTACATGAGCGCTGGGATATCCCCGTTATTCTTCTCACCGCCTATGCGGACGAGGAGACTCTGGCCAGAGCCAAGGTAACCCAGCCCTTTGGATATCTGATAAAGCCCTTCGAAGGACGCGAACTCAGAATCTCCATAGAGGTCGCCCTCTACAGGGCCCAGATGGAGAAAAAACTCCACGAAAGCGAAACGCGCTATAGGCGCCTTTTCGAGGAAGGACCCTCGGGCAATTTCCTTGTGGACAGAGACTGGCATATTGTTGCCACAAACGCGGCCTTCCGCAAAATATTCGGACTTGCGGATCCGAGCGGCCTCCCCGAACTCGGCAGTCTTTTCCGCAGCGAACAGGAATATGCCCTGTTCAGAAGCGAGCTTCTCAAATCGGGCAAGCTGGAGCGCGGCCAGCTTCCGCTCAGGGCCTCCGATGGCTCTATCCGCATAGTCTTTATCAGCATCACCACCCTGTCTGACTCTGAGGGGCATTTTGACGGCGCGCAGGGCGAGCTCAACGACGTGACCGAAACATCTCTGCTCGAAGAGCGCCTTGCCCAGTCGCAGAAGATGGAAGCTGTCGGGCGCTTCGCCGGGGGCATTGCCCATGATTTCAACAATATCCTCACCGCGATAATCGGCTATTCAAACCTTCTCGGCGAGGAGATTGGCGGCAATGATGCAGCCATCGCCGACCTCGACGGCATCAGAAATTCGGCATCCAAGGCCTCGGCCCTCACCAGGCAGCTGCTGGTTTTCTCAAGGCGCCAGCCTGTCATGCCGCGCGAGATCGACCTAAACGCTGTGGTCAGTGACACAGAAGTTCTGCTCAGGCGGCTTGTAAACGGGAGCATAGCTTTCAGAATCAGCCTGGAATCGGAACTGCCTTCAATCTTCGCCGACAGTACCCAGGTCGAGCAGGTAATAATGAATCTTGTTCTGAATGCGCGGGATGCCATGCCTCAGGGCGGCCAGATAGGCATCAGCACAGGATCGGCCCGTCTGGACAAGGCCCGCGATGTGGGGCTCAGCAGGCTGGGACCCGGCCGCTATGCTATCCTCGCTGTCAGCGATACGGGTTCGGGAATAGACCCGGCCATAATCGGCCGCATTTTCGATCCCTTCTTTACAACCAAGAGCGAAGACAAGGGGACAGGCCTCGGCCTCTCTACTGTCTATGGGATAGTCAAGCAGTGCGGAGGAAGCATAGAGGTCTCTTCAAAACTCGGGGAGGGCAGCGTATTCAGGGCCTGGTTCCCCTGCTCTGCGGCTGGAGCTAATGGAGTTTCTTCCTCAGGGGGAGAAGCGGAAAAGCCCTCCTGAGGCCTGAAATCCGCTTTTTACCCTCTTTTTTTGCTACTTCACAATTTCTTTTTATGTGTGTATACTCTTTATTATCTTTCAATGATCCCTGTGATTGGCGAAAGAATTGATTTTTGAAGGCCCGAGATACTCGGGCGAAGGATGTACTGTTTATGGGCAAGAAAATCTACGTCGGTAACCTCAACTACAACACCGTAGAGGATACTCTTCGTGCGACATTCCAGGCTTATGGCACCGTCGTTTCTGCCAAGATCATTTCTGATCGCGAGACTGGAAACTCGAAGGGCTTCGGTTTTGTGGAGATGGGCACCGACGATGAGGCTCGTGCCGCCATTGCCGCTCTCAACGGCAAGGAGCTTGACGGCCGGCAGCTCAAGGTCAACGAGGCTATGGATAAGCCCCGCCGGGACCGCGACAGCTGGTAAACGAGCCTGCCGGACAGTGCTTCCGGGCCTTATGCCCTAAAGCTTCCGTCCAGCGGATAAGGGCCGCCTTCAAAAGGGCGGCCTTTTTTTATGTCCATGCCTTAATGCCCCGCCGCGCAGGTATTCCGCTCTGTCCGGGGGCAGAAAGCATTATTTCTCAAAAAAAAATAATCTTTTTTTTGAGGTATGGATATGCGTCCAACTGCGGCCCTGCTGAAAATACATACAGCATTGAAGCCAAAGCCGTTCATAGTTATGCAAAAATGAAGGAAAATTCGTCCCTGGCGGTCCAAAATGGCAATTTCGGCATGTTGAAGCATCTCGCAAGGCTTGCTAGAGTTGGCCAAACGGAGGAGACGATGCCTGCACTCAATATTACGAGCGAGATCGGCAGACTGAAGCGTGTAATCGTGCACAGCCCTGGCCCCGAGGTCGAGGCCATGACGCCCAAAGAGGCTTCAATCGATCTCTACAACGATATCCTTCCACTCAGCGTTGTCCGTAGAGAGCATGATCAGCTTAAAAGCTTTCTGTCCCGCGTTTCGGAAGTCTATGAACTCAAGAATCTGCTTGCCCAGTGCCTCGCGAGCCCCGAGGCCCGTGCCGGCTTTCTGACTTCTCTGCAGAACCTCTGCCCCATACGCTCCCTTATGGAGGAACTCTCGTCGATGGAGCCCTCCGAGCTGGCCCGGAGCATTATCGAAGGAATCCCCGCAAGCCCCTCGACTCTCGCCGGTGTTTTTTCCAAGCGGAGTTTCGCGATGCGGCCTCTGCCCAATGCTTACTTTATGCGGGATTCAGCGGCTGTTTTCAGAAATATGGTCGTGGCTTCGCCCACAGCCTTCGATGTGCGCCTTCTCGAGGCGGTAGTGACGCGCTTTATCTTTACGCATCATCCCGAGTTTATGGCGAAGGGGCTCATTATCGATGGCCCGCAGGAGAGAAACCGATTTATAACCATAGAAGGCGGGGATATCGTCGTCATATCGCCGAATCTTCTCGCGGTCGGCGTCTCGGAGCGGACAACGCCCGAGGGTCTCGAACTCTTTGCGCAGAGGGCAGGCAAGGCCTTTGGCGAGAATATGACAATACTCGCTGTCTCCCTGCCCAAAGACAGGGCCACGATCCATCTCGATATGACCTTTACGCTTATCGACAGAAACCTGGCCCTCGTCTATGAGCCTGTGATCACCGGGCCCAACCGGGCCGAGGTTGTGCGCATCGATGTCGATCCTGCGGGAAGGACCAAATTCAGCAGCACAAAGGGGCTCATTCAGGCTCTGTCCAGCCTTGGCCTCGATTTTGACACGGTGAGCTGCGGCGATGGGGATGAACTCTACCAGGACCGTGAGCAGTGGTGGTCGGGAGCCAACTCCTTCGCCTTTGCCCCCGGCAAGATTCTTATGTATTCCTGCAATACACGGACCCTCGAAGCGCTCGACCGCAAGGGTTTTGCCATACGGAGCAGCGATGATTTCCTCGCGAAGCCGAACGGCCAGTCAAAGGCCGCCGATCCCTTCGACGATGGAAGGCTTGTTGTCACCTTCGAGGGCATCGAGCTCGCGAGGGGCGGCGGCGGCGCGCGCTGCATGACGCTGCCTGTGGAGAGAGAAAATCTGAGCTGAAAGACCTCCATCCGGGGCTGGCTCCGGAGAGGTCTCCTCATGGATTGCGCAGAAAACTGAAACGCCCCGAGGTTCTGAACCCCGGGGCGTTTTTCATGCAGGGAGCGGAGGCATCAGCCCCTCTTCAGCAGGCGGTCTCCAAAATGACAATGCCCTCGTAGTCATCATCCCTCAGGCCCTTTATGGAGCCGCGCGGAGGCTTCCTGTCGGCGGGCAGAAGCGGACTGCCAAGGCCAAAGCGCCTGTCTATTGTTCCAGTAGCGAGGAGCTCGCCGGGTCCCGCAATGGACTGAAGCCGTGAAGCGATATTGATCCCATAGCCGATATAGTCGCGGTATTTGAGCCCCGAGCACTCGCCGAAAATCTCATATTTATAAAGAGAGTCCACCGTGAGCCCTCCTGCGAGTGCACAGGTCGAGTTGTAGCTCGGCGCGAGCTCTTTTACCACTTCGCGCAGGAGTTTGAACAGATCGCGGCAGCCGCTTACATTCTGGGCATCTGCCTCATCCCAGATGACGAGGGCGCCATCGCCGAGAAGCTTGTAATAGGATGCCGAGTAGCCGTTTACAGCCGCGAGCAGCTCCTGGCTGTATTTTTCGAGGAAGGCTGCCACGAGATCCCTGTCGGTAGCCATTGTAAATGATGAAAAACCGCGCAGATCTATACTGAGAGAGAGCGCATCATGATAGCCCTTGGCGTAGTGGTCGTCCCGCAGCGAGACAGGGGTCCGCTCCATCTCCCGTATCACCTGAGGCTCTACGGGAACAGGGTCGCCCTGGTCTTCTATCAGGGAGCTGAGGTCGATCTCTGAAGCTGCGGAGCCCAGCTCGGGATCCTTGGGATCTTTCAATTGCATCTCCTCATAATACCTGAACAGCGCAGCAGCACCGGCTGGCGCCGGCCGGAGATCCGGCGCGGCGCATTCAGCCGGCCGCTGGTACCTCAGCTGCAGCCAGTCGTGCTGCCGCAGGTCTCACACTTGAGACAGGTGCCGTTGCGCACGAGGGTCAGATGGCCGCAGACAGGGCAGGGGTCGCCCTCATAGCCCTTCTGACGGGCCTCGCGCGCACTTTCGCCTTTCTGTGCAGACTGGGCTCCAGAGTGGACCTCTCTGCCATCATGTTCAAGATAGCGGCTTTGCGCGCTTTCCGCCGCGCCCGTGTGATGCCCCTGGTTAAAACGTTCACGGTTTTCGCCCGAGAGCCCGGCCTTGAAGGCAGCCGAGCCCTCGGCGGGCCCTGGCGCACGTTTTATCTGTGTCCCTGTCGCCTCAAGATCCTCAGGTTTTATCTGGCCAAGATCCCTCCTGCCGAGATAGGAGATGGCGAGATCCCTGAATATAAAGTCGAGGACGCTTGTGGTCAGCTTGATGTAATCATGGCCCTGTACAATGCCATTGGGTTCGAAACGCGTAAATGTAAAAGCGTCGACATACTCGTCGAGGGGGACTCCATACTGAAGGCCGAGCGAGACGGCGATCGCGAAGGAATTGAGTATTGAACGGAAGGCTGCGCCCTCCTTGTGCATATCGAGGAAAATCTCCCCGAGGCTGCCATCATCGTATTCGCCGGTTCTGATAAAGATTGAGTGGCCGCCGATCTTCGCTTTCTGGGTGTAGCCGGCCCGCCTGTTGGGCAGAACACGCCGCACACCGCGGGGCGATGGCGGAAGGCCGGGCAGCTCTGGCTCTGCCGGATTGGAGGCCGCCTGGGCCGAAGCGAGGCCTGCCCTCGAGCGTTTTTCGAGCATATCGCCCCCCGAAGTGCTCATGGCTTCGCCCTGTTCGAGCTCCTGCGCCGGGGACCTCAGCTCGCTGTCATCGACTTCATCCCCGTCCTTCTCATCGAAGCGGCCGGCCTCGAGATCGACAATGGCGTCGGCCACAGGGTCCGCCCCTGAGGCGAGTGCAGTCAGAGGCTGGGAGAGCTTGGATCCATCGCGGTAGATGGCGATGGACTTGAGCATGGATTTCCAGGCGAGCATATAGGCGCCTTTTACATCTTCGTAGCCCGCGCTGTTCGGCATGTTGATAGTCTTGGAGATGGCGCCCGAGACAAAGGGCTGGACAGCCGCCATCATCCCGATGTGGGCCTTCCAGGATATGGAGCGGGTTCCGCGCTTGCCCGAGGGAGTGGCGGTGTCGAAGACCGCATAGTCCTCTTTTTTCAGGCCTGGAGCCCCCTCGACGCCCATTGTGCCGCATGCCCATGTTTCGGCGGCCGCAATTTCATCTTCAGAATAGCCCAGATGCCTGAGAAGGCTGAATCCCTCGAGCGCCCAGGTTGCCTTTGGAATGCCGAGCGCCTTGAAGGCTTCCTCCCCAAGCACATAGGGAGAGAAGCATGCCTCAAGGGAGATGGAGGCGGGGAGAGCGGCTTCGGCCCTGTCGAGCGCGGAGGCCGGAATGCCCCGGGCGAGAAGCGCCTCGTAGCAGAGGCCGCTCTCCGGGGCTGCAGCGGCAGTCCCCGCGCCGGGGGCCGCGCCTCCTCCCGAAAAGGCAGCAGCGCCGGCCGCGCCCTTGAGGCTGCCATGGCCGAGGGCGTAGATCCGTATGGCCTCTCTCGTCTTTCCGTCATAGCCAAGAGCCCTGAGTGCGGGCTCGACGCCCCTGTTGATAATCTTGAAGTATCCGCCCCCCGCGAGCTTTTTGAATTTTACGAGGGCATAGTCCGGCTCGACCCCTGTTGTGTCGCAGTCCATCAGAAGCCCGATAGTGCCGGTCGGAGCAATGGCCGTCACCTGGGCATTGCGGAATCCGCTCTTCTCGCCGAGTTCGAGGGCCTTGTCCCAGGATTCCCGGGCGGCCTTGAGCAGATTCGGGGGACAGAGCTCAGCCTTGAGCGGCTGGGGCTTTATCGTGAGCTTCTCGTACTCGGAATCGGGGGCCGCCCAGGCGGCCCGCCTGTGGTTGCGTATGACGCGCAGCATGGCCTCGCGGTTCTCGCCGTAGCGCATAAAGGTGCCGAACTGCCCCGCCATACGGGCTGACTCGGCATAGGCCTCGCCCGTCAGAATGGCCGTGAGGGCGGCAGCGAGGGCCCGGCCCTTTTCGGAGTCGTAGGCGAGACCCATCACCATGAGGAGGCTGCCGAGATTGGCATAGCCAAGCCCGAGAGTGCGGTACTCATAGCTTCTCTGCGCGATCTCCTTTGAGGGGAACTGCGCCATCACCACCGATATCTCGAGCACGATGGTCCAGAGCCGGATCGCATGCCTGTAGGCGGCATCGTCAAAGCTGCCTGTCTTTTCATTGTAGAATGAGATCAGGTTGATCGAGGCCAGGTTGCAGGCGGTATCGTCGAGGAACATGTATTCCGAGCAGGGGTTCGAGGCCCTGATCTCGCCGCCTGCAGGGCAGGTATGCCATTCGTTTATGGTGCCATGGAACTGAATGCCGGGGTCAGCGCATTTCCAGGCGGCTCTTCCTATCTCATCCCAGAGGGCCCGGGCCCTGATAGTGCGCATCGGCTTTTTGGACACGCGGCCGACCAGATCCCAGCTGCTGTCCTTCTCGACCGCCTGCATAAACTTGTTGTCGAGGCGCACCGAATTGTTGGATGCCTGTCCCGATACGGTGTTGTAGGCTTCGCTCTCCCATCCAGTCGTGTATGAGGGCAGGCCGAAGTCCCTGTCGCCCTGGACATAGCGGGAGAGAAGCTCGTGGAGGAAGGGCGCAGGCATCCCGGCCCTGAGAGCTTCGCGGGCCGCCCTGCGCAGGGCGGGATTTTTCTCGAAGGAGAGCCTTTGCTCGAGGCTGGCGCCGCCTTTTTCGGCTTCTGCGAGGGCGGCGAGAATTGAATCCGCATAGTGTCTTATAAGAGCTGAGCCGGCCGCAAGACAGGCAACCTTGTATTCCTCTTCGGCCTTCCAGTTGATATAGGTTTCGATATCGGGATGGTCGGCATCCAGAATGACCATCTTGGCCGCGCGCCTTGTTGTCCCGCCGGATTTTATCGCGGCTGCGGAGCGGTCGGCTATTTTGAGGAAGGAGAGAAGACCCGATGAGATGCCGCCACCAGAGAGCGGCTCGTCCTTGCCCCTGATTTTGGAGAAATTGGAGCCCGTCCCGGAGCCGTACTTGAAGAGCCTCGCCTCGCGGGTCACGAGATCCATGATGCCGCCGTCGTTTACAAGGTCGTCCTCGACATTCAGAATAAAACAGGCGTGGGGCTGGGGCCGCGCATAGGCCGACTCGCTCTTTGTGACCTCGCCTGAGTCGGGATCGACATAGTAATGGCCCTGGGCCGGCCCCTCGATGCCATAGACTGCATTGAGACCGGTATTGAACCACTGGGGACTGTTCGGCGCGGCCATCTGCCGGGCGAGCATATAGAGTAGCTCATCGTAGAACGCGGAGCTGTCCTCGGGGCTGTCGAAATAGCCCGCCTTTTCTCCCCATATCTTCCAGGTATAGGCGAGACGGTGAAAGACGGCGCGGGCGTCGTGCTCGGAACCGTCCCCTGCATCGCGGGCCAGACCCTGCTGGCTCTTCGGCACAAAGGCCTTCCAGGCGCCCTCTCTGTCCTTGGGGACGCCGGCCCTGCGCAGATATTTCTGGGCGAGTATATCGCTCGCTATCTGACTAAATGTTGATGGTACAATGACATCATCGAGATGGAAGATAAGCTGGCCGTCGGGATTCCTGAGCTCGCTTGTGCGTTTTTCCCAGACGATCCCCTCGTAGGGGCCATGGCCGGCTTTCGTGAATCTGCGTTCAATCTTCATGGCTTTGTCTTTCCTCGCCGCAATAATACGACGGACGGTCTGGAAAAGGGAAGAGATAAGGGCGGGCGGGAGCAACTAGTGCAAAGAGAGGGGGTATTTCTGCCGATAATCGGAGAAGTTATGAGAACAGCCGCCCTCGTTTACTGCGCATCGCTCAGCTCCTACGCAACCGTCCCGCTTGAGGACGGTCCTTCAGCCCTGGAGAGGACTCTTGCCTTTGTACGGCAGATTCCCGGCCTCGAAGCTGTCCTAATTGTCGATGGTCCATTGGAACTGCCCGAAAGGACTCTTGCCCCCCTGGCTGAGCCTTCCCAGGGACAGCGTCCTCTGCTCAGACGGACTCAGGCGGCCGATTCAGGCGCAGTCTGGCTTCTGAATGAGGCTGCATCTTTCTGCAGCAGCCTTGAAAAAGACGGAGCCGGAAAGCTGGATGCCCTGGTGCTCGTCTCGGGCGACGAGCCGCTTCTGGATCCCGAACTGATCGGCCGGATGCTTCAGAACCATCTCCGCTACCGGGCTGACTACAGCTTCGCCGACGGCTACCCGGCAGGGCTGGCGGCCGAGCTCATATCGCCCCAGATCCTGCCCGCTCTCTCCGCTCTCGCCGCCAAAACCGGCGAAAAAGAGAAGAAAGCCCCCGGGACCGAAAGAGGCTGGCTCTTCTCGCTGATTCAGAAAGATATCAATTCGTTTGATATAGAGACAGAGATTTCGCCCCGCGATCTCAGGGAATTCCGCATTGAGCTTGTCTGCGACACAAAGCGCAATACCCTCCTCGTCGAAAGACTGCTCGAGGCGGGTGCCGGAAAGGCATCTGCACTGCTCGACTATATTCCCGGCCATCTCTCGATTCTGAGGACGCTGCCGGCCTTTCTGCAGGTACAGATCGAAGGCGGCTGTCCCCAGACCTGCGCCTTCTGCCCTTATCCCCTCGTCGGCGGCGATATTCTCAAGCGCCGCGATTCAATGCCGCGGGAGCGTTTCTCGGCCCTCGTCTCGGCCTTTGCCGATTTTGCGGGCGAATCGGTTGTCGACATCTCCCTCTGGGGCGAGCCCGCCCTTCATCCCGAGATCGGAGCCCTTATCGATGATGTGCTCTCCCATCCCGAGCTCTCGCTGATTGTCGAAACCTCGGGTATCGGATGGAGCGAAGGCAGTCTCGAGAAAACAGCCGAGCGCTGGAAAAGCGATTCGAGACTCAATTTTGTACTCTCGCTCGACGCCCTGCGGCCCGATCTCTATGCCAGCCTCCGGGGCCCGGGCTTTGAGGAGGCCATGAATACGGCCGGGCGCCTTCTCAGCCTCTTTCCCGATACGGCCCATATCCAGACGCTCAGAACCAGAGAGAGCGAACCGGCTCTCGAGGAATTCTGGCGGGGCTGGAAAAAGCGGACAGATCACGTTATTGTACAGAAGTATTCGCGCTTCGCAGGTTTTCTGCCCGAGCGGAAGGTCACCGACCTCTCACCTCTCGTCAGACGTCCCTGCTGGCACCTCAAGCGCGATTTTTCAGTCCTTCTGGATGGCACTGTGCCGCTCTGCAGGGACTGCGTCAGATCGGAGATCAAGCTCGGAAATGTCTTTGACGGCCCGGGCCTTGAATCTATAGAGGAGCGTCTCGAAAGCCTGTGGAAGGCCGGCGAGCGCTATCATGAGCTCCATGTTTCGGGGGAGTATCCTCCGCCCTGTGCGGTCTGCGATGAGTACTATACCTATAATGCCTGATGAAAAATCCATACCCTACACGGTTATCGGAGGAGCCTCCGGCCCCGGGGCCAGAGAGCGCTTTCCCCTTACCGTCATTCTCCTCGACAGGGGCGGCCACCTCTACCGGCCCGAGCTTTTCGACAGCCTCGACAAGCTCGGACTCAGATCGGTCATCTCCATCGAGGAAGGTCCCGAGACCGGGGATGCCTCCGTACTCTCGCAGCGTTTCCCCGCTGCCCGCTTTATTGTCCTCAATGAAAAGGCAAGCCCTGGCGCGCGCATCAATATTGGAATGCGGGAATGTTCCGACCCCTTTGCCCTTGTCCTTTGGAGCGACATGCGCATTCTGTCGGCCGGCCTGTCGAGCCGATTTTCCGAGCGCCTCAGCGAACAGAACAGACTCTGCTCGGCACCCTATCTGCAGGGCCAGAAAGGCGAGCTCCTCCCCTGTGCGACGGCTCCCGCCTTTGAAAAACAGAATCTCCGGCTGATCCAGCTGCCGCCGCAGGCCGACGGGGCGCGGACTGTCTATCCCTTCGATTTTGCCGGCATCTATTCCAAATCCAAATTTATCCTGAGCGGCGGCTTTGACAGCTCGATCGCCTCGCCCTATTGGCAGAAGCTTGATTTCGGCTTCAGAGCCTGGCTCTGGGGCGAGGAGATCAGGCTTATCCAGGCTCTGCCCGTCGCCTATATGAGCGAGCCGGCTCAGGAGGATCAGACTGTCGACAGCAGCTATAGGTGGTTCTGGCTCAAGAATCTTGCGCCGAGCTACAGAAGCGATGGCGCTGTTGTCCCCCGGATGCGCTACTGGAGCTATCTGCGGAGCAGGGGAGGCAATCCCTTCGCCGCACTCTCCGAGTTCAATGCCGCGGCCCAATGGGTTCATATAAACCGTTACCGCTTCCACTGCGATGCCCCGGGACTTGTGGACCTCTGGGAGGATGAGACCCATGAGCTCCGCTAGACCCGGCAGGCTGGGAGTAGTTGTGCAGGCGAGGCTGGGATCTACCCGCCTGCCGCGGAAGGCCCTGCTTCCGCTTGGCGGGACTACTATCATCGACCAGGTGCTCTCGCGCCTGTCCCTTATCCATGCCGACTGCTATGTGCTCGCCACCGACGCGGCGAGTGCCCCCGAACTGGGCCCGATAGCGGAACGCCACGATTTTGAGCTTCTCGAGGGATCTGCGGGGGATGTGCTCTCCCGCTACTGCGCTGCTGTCGAACGCTATTCGCTCGATCATGTGATCCGGGCCACCGGCGACAACCCTCTTGTCTCCCCGGAGCTCGCGGAGCTTCTTGCCGCCGACGATAGGGCCGACATCTCCGGCGCAGATTACCGCGCCCATACAGGGATGCCGCTTGGAATGGGAGTCGAACTGGTCAGAGCCGCTGCTTTGCTCAGAGCCGGAGAGGAAGCCCGCCTTGAGCCCGAGCACGAACATGTCTGCCCCTATCTCTACAACAATCCGGATAAATTTATAATTGTGAGAAAAGAAGCCCCTGCGGCATACAGGCTGGATAATGCCCGCGTCACTGTCGATACGGCCGCTGACTATGAGGCAGTGCTCAGAATATACGGCGCGCTTTTTTCAGGCTGCCCCATACCCTCTGAGCGGCTCATGGAATATCTCAGAAGCGCGGAACGGATGGAGGCCGGAGCATGAAAAGGCGGATACTCCTCGTGCCCTCTGTCTTCAAGGGAAACGGCTCGGGCCATCTTGTGCGCTGCTTTTCGCTGGCCCGGGAACTCGGCAGCGGCACAAGCATTTTTATCGCCGAGGGGAAGAACGGCTCAACCTGGACAGCCGCCGAGCTCTCTCTCGCCTATTCGAGGGAACTGGCGGGGACTCCCCTTATCACCGAGCTCACCGCTGACCAGCGCTGGGATCTGGTCGTCCTTGACAGAAGAGCCATGAGCGCGGAGGAGGTGGCTTTCTGGGAAAGGCTGGGGCCTGCCATCGCGATCGACGAGGGCGGGCCGGCGCGGCTCGCCGCCTCCTACCTGATCGATGTCCTCCCGCGCGCGAATCAGCAGCGCATTCAGCGCGGGCCCGGCGAGATACCCAACCGCGCATCGCTCGGCTTCCTCAACCTGCCAAAGAATCGGAGAACGGCTCCGCAGAGCTTTAAAAAGGTTCTGGTGAGCTTTGGAGGAGAGGATCCTGCAGGCCTCTCGCTGCTTGTCTCCCGGATACTGATCTCCGAAAAACTTGTAAAGCCAGCCGACCTCACCCTTGTCTCGGGTGCCCTGCGGAGAGGCGCTCCGCCTATCGGACTCGATGGTGCGACAGTGCTCGGCCCAGTCCAGGATCTAAAAGAGCACCTTGCACTCTACGACCTTGTCATAACAGAATTCGGCCTTACCGCCTATGAAGCGGCCTGGGCGGGCTGCGGCGTGATTCTCCTCAATCCAAGCCTCTATCATCAGAGCCTCGCGCGGACCGCGGGGTTCCCCGAGGCAGGGGTGGGCAGGCCCGAACTTGGAACACTCAAAAAATTCTTTTTCAATCCTGCCTCTGTGCTCGAGCGCTGCGAGGCCATCGCTCCCCGCGAGCAGGAATCGCTCTCAGGCTTTATCCAGAGCATTTCGCCCTCGGGCCCGAGGGCCTGCCCGCGCTGCGGGAGCCTTTCGCGCCGCGTGCTCTTCCGCAATGAGCAGAAGAGCTATTTCCGCTGCCGCTCCTGCGGACTCATCTATCTGGAGCGCTTTTTCTCCGAGCGCAGCAATCCCTATAAGAAGGCTTATTTCTTCGATGAATATAAAAAACAGTATGGAAAGAGCTACCTCGATGACTGGTCGAATCTGAGCTCCTATGCCAATTCGCGGCTCGATATTATCGAGGCGGCGGCCGAAAAGGGGCTTGGACGCAGACGCGGCCTCTCGATGCTCGATGTCGGCTGCGCCTATGGTCCCTTCCTCGCCGCCGCGCGGGACCGTGGCCAGGAAGTCTATGGCCTCGATATCTCGGAGGATGCGGCCGCCTATGTGCGGCAGAAACTCGGCATTGCCGCGGCCGCCGGCGATTTTCTCAAACTCTCAACGGCCTCGAGCTTTGGCGGTCCCTTCGATGTGCTCTCAATGTGGTATGTGATCGAGCACTTTATCGACCTCGATCAGGCTCTGCGGAATGCGGCCGCCCTTGTGCGCCCCGGCGGAGTGCTCGCTTTTTCGACGCCTTCGGGCGAAGGCGTCTCGGCCCGCTATAACAGGCAGGGATTTTTTGAGCACAGCCCCGAAGACCATTTTACGATCTGGGAGCCTTCGACGGCGCGGGGTATTCTCAAGGCCTATGGCTTTCGGGTAGAAAGGATCAGAATAACGGGGCACCATCCTGAGCGCTTCCCGCTGCCGCAGAAGGTAGGCGGAAAGCTCAGAAAGGCGGCCCTTGGGCTCTGCGGCGCCTACTCCCGGATCTTCGGCCTCGGGGATACATTCGAGGTCTATGCGGTGAGAGAGAATACTGGTGCCTCTCTGCCCAATTTTGGACGCAATACAAGACGGGAGCGGGTAGGGCGCTGAAGGCGCTCCGGGCAGCCGCGGCCGCCCGGGACCGCAGCTCAAGGCGGCCCTGTTTTCTGCCCTGGGGAGAATTTTAGAATGACAGTGCTGATTCTCGGCGCGGGCGTCATGCAGATACCCGCTATCCGCATAGCCAGAGAAAAAGGCTGGCGCGTTGCCGCCGCCGATGGAAATCCCGCAGCTGCCGGCGCAGAGCTCGCCGATATATTCTATCCTGTAGATCTGAAGGATCTTGAGGGGCTCGAAAAAGCAGCCCGCGGTCTCGCTGCGGATGGGGGCCTCGACGCGGTCTTCACAGCTGGTACTGATTTTTCTTACTCTGTTGCCTGGCTTGCGCAGAAGCTCGAACTTCCCGGCATAAGCCCAGAGGCGGCACTCAGGGCATCCAACAAGCTCGAGATGAGGGCCGCGCTTGCGGCCGCCGGCGTTCCTTCGCCGAAGTTCACCGCCCTCGGCCCGGACATGGATATCGGCGCTGCCCTCCATCTTGCGGGCCTCGGGCTGCCCCTCGTTGTAAAGCCCGCCGATTCAATGGGGGCGCGCGGCTGTTCGATCGCCCGCAGCATGGATGAGCTCTCTGCTGCCGCGGCGGACGCGATCCGCTACAGCAGAGTGCGCAGGGCCATTGTCGAGGAATACATGGATGGCCCCGAGTTCTCCATCGATGCTCTTGTCGACGATGGGAAAATACAGATCTGCGGCTTTGCCGACCGGCATATTTATTTTGCGCCCTATTTTGTCGAGCTCGGACACACCATGCCGAGCGCATATTCCAGCAGCCTCAGGGCCAAGGTTATCAAGGTGTTTGAGGCTGGTGTCAGGGCCATAGGCATTACCCGGGGCGCCGCCAAGGGCGACATGAAGTGGTGCCCTGCCCGGGGCACGGCCATGGTCGGAGAGATCGCGGCACGGCTGTCGGGCGGCTATATGTCGGGCTGGACCTATCCCTATGCTTCGGGAATAGAGGTGACCTCGGCAGCCCTCGATCTGGCAGCGGGGGGCCATCTGCCGGCCATGGCTGGCGCTGACCGCGGCTGGGTTTCCGCCGAGCGCGCTTTTATATCAATACCGGGCAGGGCCGCCGCCATTCTAGGCGGCCGCGCCGCCGAGAATGCGCCCTATATCAAGAACGTCTTCTACCGCGTGGCCCCGGGCGGAAGCTGTGTCTTCCCCCTGAACAATGTGCAGAAATGCGGCAATGTCATAAGCCAGGCGCCCGAACGCAGGCTTGCCGTAGAGGCAGCTGAGAAAGCTGTGGCGGACATCGTTATAAGACTCGAGCCCCGTGTGGATGAGACAGACAGCTTCCTCAGGGGCGAGGGACGCATCCACAATCCCGATGGCAGCTTCTGGCCGCCCGATGCTTTCAGTCTTCCTCCTCAGAAACGGAGAGCCATAGAAGTGCTGGGAAAGGCTGAGGGCTGTGGAGACAGCCTGGTCCGGAAGGTTCTGGAGGCTGCCCGCCGCGGGACAGATGGTCCCTATGCTGCACTTCCCAGACCCCTGCCTGTCATCTCTTCGAAGGCGCTTTGGGGCATCGATCCCGATACTGCCAAACTCATAGACTGGTCCGGACGGAGCCTTGCTGCTTCGGCCGGAGAGGCGGTCAAACGTGCCGGGGCGTGTTTTGCCGATGAACTCTCCGGTTCCGCCGAGCTCAGGGAGATATCCGCAGCCTTCTGGCTCTGCATCATCAGAGGCGGAATCCAGGGCGGCATCTATCTGCTGGATTCGATCTCTGGAGGGACCGCACAGTGAAACACCCGCTCCGCCTGCCCGCCGCCGCCCTGGTCCTCTGGCTCTGCGCTTCGGCCGCGGCCGCTGGCACAGGCACGGCAGCGCCGGCTGCCCTTCTCGACGCCTCTGCCGTCGCGAAGCGTCTGGGCGCCGAGCTCTATTGGGACCCGCTGACAGAGACAGGCTCCTTCGAAAGGAATGGCGCCGAACTGCGCTTTTCTCTGGGCTCACCCATCGCCCTCTTCAACGGCAGACAGATACTCCGCCTGGATCCGCCTGAGGACAGGGGAAGCGGTCTCTCGTTCAGCGAGGCCGCGGTCAAGGCCATGGAGGGACGTTTCGGCCCTCTCCCCGAAAAGGGCCACTTTACCGTCGCAGCCATCCTCATCGATCCGGGCCATGGCGGCAAGGATACTGGCGCCGTGGGCGAGCATGTTATAAATGGGAAGAAACTCAGAATAGCCGAAAAAGACCTGACCCTCGATATTTCAAAGCGCATATACAGCGCTCTCGCGGCCCGCTTCCCCGACAAGAAAATACTGATTACCCGGAACGGGGATACCTATCCGACTCTCGACGACCGTGTGGCCATGGCCAATCAGGTCAAACTCGCCGACAACGAGGCCATTATCTACATCTCGATCCATGCCAATGCCTCATTCAGCAAGACGGCGAAGGGATTTGAGGTCTGGTACCTCAATCCGGAGTACAGACGGACGCTGGTCGGCTCGGATACCAAACAGAAAGTGGGAGAGGATATCGCGCCTATTCTCAATGTCATGCTCGAAGAGGAATTCACCACGGAATCAATTCTTCTTGCTCGGGATATAATGGACGGGCTTAACAGCAATATCGGCAGCGAAAGCCCCAATAGGGGAATCCGCGCAGAGGAATGGTTTGTGGTCCGCAATGCCCGGATGCCCTCGGTCCTGGTCGAGACCGGCTTTATCACCAATCCTGAGGAGGCAAAGCTCCTCTCGAGCGGCGATTACTTGCGGCGTCTGTCCGATGGGATATATACTGGTATCGTTAAATTTGTTCAGTATTTTGAGAGCATGAAAGGCCCAAGCGCGCAATGAGAGATATTATCGAGAAGGTTCTGGACTGGCTTAAAAGAGTGGCCGCGTGGTTCGCGCCTCCGGTGCGGCTCTGCACGACAGCCATCGCTCTGGCATTTATTTTTTCGTTTATCGGATGGCTCTGCAGTCCTTTTTTCAACGCCGTGCTTTTCTTCCCGAAGGGAAATGGCATAGTCGGCGAGATCAGAGCCCTTCCAAAGACTGGCGGAACCGAAGCACGGGCCGAGCTTATCGCCTCCGAAGTGCTTTTAGGCCCGATCAGCCCCAATCTGCGCATGGCTTTCCCGACAGGTGTCAAACTCAGAAGCGCCCTGTGCCGGGGCGGGACGGCCTATATAGACCTCTCGGAAAATGCCGCCCTCGCGGGTTCAGAACAGCTCAAACCGGGGCTTGAAGCCCTGCGGCGCAGTCTCAGAGCCGGCCTGCCATTTATTTTCAATGTCAGAATAACGATAGGCGGGCATGAACTCAGCGCCTATGCGGCGCCCAAGGCGGCGGCCCCGCGCGGAAAATAGCGAAAATATGCAAAAAGAATTGACAAAGGAATTGCAACGGATATACTTCTAAAGCAAATAGGCGAAAACCAATAGAGTTAGCTGTGATCATGAAAGGAGCTATAGCAATGAGAAGGCAGTTTATCGTCGTCGCGCTGGCGCTTCTCTTCGTAAGCGCGGTCGCTGTCTCCGCTGACGAGGCAGTCCTTATGGACTTCAGCCTCCTCAAGATTGATGGTGTTCAGGATGAAACCACCAAGCAGAACACGCAGAACAAAGCCACCATGATGGATTTTTCCGGCACGGCTGGCGCGAGCTACACTGATGCGCAGAAGAAGCAGATGCGCACCTCGCTCGCCATCCCGAATTGGGATGTTGTGCTTGCGTCTTCTTCGCGCTCGAACATGAATCAGGCGCTCTCCATGACCGCCGAAGTTCCTGTGCCCGAGAAGGCCGCCACGTACGGTGGCAAGACGGTGCTGGGCGTCCGCGTCCATTTCCCCGTCGGCTCCTTCAACAGCTGGGCGCGCGTAGTGCCGCCCTTCGAGATCCCTGCCTATGAGCCCCAGGCCGATATCGGCGATGACGGCGCTGTCACCGCGAAAAAGCCCGAAGATCAGGCCCAGAATGGCCCGAATGGCACGAGGCTCAGCCGCTTCGAGGGATCCTATGATTCCAACAGCAAAGTGACCACCGCATACGGTGTTGTCAAAAATGTGGGAACGATCAAGACCCTCGCAGTCACAGTGCGCGGCCTCAACTTCCCGGAGGGCCTCTCCGTAATCCTGCTCGATGCCGATGGCAATGAGAAGATTATGTTCATGGGCTATCTCAACTTCGACGGATGGAAAGAGCTGCGCTGGGAGAATCCCCAGTACGTCACCGATGTGCGCAACCGCGAGCTCAGGATCTATCCCCTCTATCCGAAGACCACTCCTTTCGTCAAATTCGGCGGATTCATTATTACCCGCGATGCAGCCGATGAAGGCGGTGATTTTGTCGCCTATGTCAAGGATGTAAAGATCCTGTACGACAAGGCCACCCTCATCAACGACGGTGAGGACATCGACAACGAGAGCGTGTGGGGTATTGTCGGCCAGAAGGAAGCCCAGAGGAAACTCGAGGAGTCCAAGCGCTTCGGCAACCAGCAGGTTCTCCGCTATATGGAGCGCGAGAAGCAGGAGACAAGCACCGAGTTTGCCTCGGATAATGCCAATGCTTCTTCTACTTCCTCCGGCAACAAGTAAAGCTGCCTGATAGAACATCGAAGGGCCATCCTCTGGATGGCCCTTTTTTATGCCCTCTGGAGTCCGTCAGGCCCCACAGCCCTTGGCTTATGCTATTTATCTTTAATGTTAATGGCGCTTCACTCAATGAAATAATGGGTATAAACTGACGCATGATGATTGGGGACAGCACCGACGATATACCGGACAGGGTGGAGCTGGAGCGGGATTACAGCCAGCGTCGGCCTGATTATCAGGCACTGCTGGATGAAATGGAGAAGCTCGTAGAAGGGCGGCTCGAATCGCGAGGCGTCCACCCGACGATAAAGGGAAGGATCAAATCCTTCGATTCACTCTATAAAAAGCGGATCCGTTTTCTGCGCCAGTCGCGCCTCAGCGGAAAGCCGCCTCTCCCTATAACCGATATTATTGGTCTCCGCGTCGTATGCCCATTCCTGGGCGATCTCTCGATGGCCGAGCGCATTATCCAGGCCTCTTTTACTGTCACCGAAATAGAGCGGAAGGGTGCCGAGCGCTCCTTCCGCGAATTCGGCTATGAATCGATCCATATACTCGTCAAGGTGCCGGCGGATTTTATTCGGAAACATCCCGATTTTAATATCGATGTAATCGAAATCCAGCTGCGCACTATTCTGCAGGAGGCCTGGGCCGAGGTTGAGCACGAGCTCGTCTACAAGGCCGAGTTCACGCCCTTCGATGAGCCGCTCAAGCGCAAGCTTGCTGCCCTCAATGCAAACCTGACACTCTCTGATATCATTTTCCAGGAGATCCGCGACTATCAGCACCGCCTTACCGAAGAGCTCTCGCAGCGGCGGAATGATTTCTACTCCCGCATAGAGGAATTTGTCGACAAGCCGATGGAGGAAGAGAAAAAGGCCATCGCCAAGGCAGGGAGCGCCGTGGAGGGGCTGCCCGGCCCCCGCGCTGGAGCCGATGGTTCATCGCTCGATGACAAACTTCTCGAGGCTCTCTATGCCCACAATAAGGGCGACTACGATGGAGCTATCAGCATATACAGTTCAATACTGGAAACAAATCCGGCCGTAGAGGTTGCATCGGTTCTGCACAAGCACCGTGGCATGGCCTACTTTTCGCAGGGCAGGTATGAAGAGGCCGTAGCGGATTTTGACCAGGCTCTGGAGCTCGATCCAAGCTGCTATCAGGCGGCATATTTCCGCGGTGTTGTGCGCAGCGTAAAAGCCGAATACGGGGAGGCCATAAAGGATTTTGACAGCTCTCTGGCCATCAATCCCTTCCAGGCCTATACGCTCTACAGGCGCGCTCAGGCATACTGGCATCTGGCTGACTACCCAAAGGCTGTCGCCGACTGCGAGGCTGTGCTCCGCCTGGACCCCGAGAGGCTGGATGCCGATGATCTCCGCAAAATGGCCCTGCAGAAGCTGTCTGAGCAGACTGGCATGGGGCCTCAGCAGGCCTGATCTTGCAGAAAAGGCGGGCTGTCTCTCTGGGCCTGATCATCCTGATTTGGAATTGACAGCAGGATTGGCAGAGACTCATCATCTAATATGAGACGTACCTCTGATACGCGGATGCTCTGCACCAGCGCCAGTTTGATGGTACGTCTCTTTTTTATCTCCCATAGCCGCCTTGGCCGGCTATCTCAATCTCAATAGAACGGCAGGTGATAATCCACTGCCCTTGACTGCGCTTCAGCGGCAGAGGATTTGGGCCAATAAAAAAAGCGGCTGGCAAAGGAAAGCCGGCCGCTTTAGGTATCCCCAAGGGGAATCGGACCCCTGTTGGCGGGATGAAAACCCGCTGTCCTAACCTCTAGACGATGGGGACGCTGAAATATAGCTGGAAAGCGGAATATTTGTCAAGCCTTGAACTGTTTCTTGCGTTTTCACGTGAGTGT
>Ga0163159_1000988_pt1 | contig 29712 bp, 27 predicted proteins | sample BioMet9_FD_108702 | JGI IMG/M metagenome (GOLD analysis project Ga0163159, IMG submission 108702) | Microbial communities from bioreactor (seeded with sewage sludge) at Lawrence Berkeley National Lab, California, USA - Biofuel... | ecosystem: Engineered > Bioreactor > Anaerobic > Unclassified ... | reverse complement strand
TGTCCCCTTGTAGCGGAGCGAGCGTTCGGTCAGCCGCCCTTCTCGTATGTCTGGGCGCACGATGTACTATCGGCCTACCTCAGCAACTCAACGGCGGCCTTCGCGAGCGTAGTCACAAGGGGTGCCCCGGCCCACAGTCATTGTCTGCCCTGGATTCATGCCAACCTCTATGTCTGGCATCTAGTCAGTCTGTAAGAATGATTACGAGACAATAGTATTGAAAAGTGTCTCATATCCCATGAAATATAGGACACTAAATCATAGAAATAAATCGAAATAGATGATGGGCATGAATCAAAAGCAGACACGGACCGGGAGCCAAGGCAGTTTTATTTTATCTTCACTTGCTGCATCATGACGATGATGGCTTCCAGCGGTACGGGCTTGCTATACAGATATCCTTGGAACGCGTCACAGCCCAACTCGGCCAGCTTATCCCGCTGGGACTCCGTCTCTACGAATTCGGCGATGACCATTAGATGGAGATTTTTGCTCAATGACACGAGGGATGCTATGATTTCCTGACTATTTTTATCTTCCAGGACGTTGCGGGTAATGGAACCATCCAGCTTGACCACGCTGAAGATGTTCGTCTGCAGATACGTAATAGAGGTATGTCCCATGCCAAAATCATCAATGAGCAGGCGATGTCCGCTGTCACGCAGGCGCAGCAGTTTTTCCATGACTCGGGGCGAGCTTTCCATAGCATCTTGTTCTGTAATCTCGATCCACAACGCTTCAGGCCGGATATGATACATATCTACAGCCTCTTGGATCGTCGTTTCCAGTTCATCGTATTTCAGCGAATCGCCTGTAATATTGACCGACACTTTGAACCTATGCTGGTTGATCGCTGCCAGACGGGAAATACTGTGGCAAGACTCTTTAAAAATGAATTTCTCTAATTCCGGCAGCAGCATCCCTGTTTTCGCCAGTGCGATGATGAGCGGCGGATAAATAAAGCCCGCGTAAGCATGATTCCACCGGAGCAATGCTTCGGCACCGAGGAACCGCCCCTGGCAGTCAAACTGCGGCTGATACACTAAAAACAGCGATTTTTCAGTAATAGCTTCCGCTAAATCACTGATGAGCAAATCAGCCGTCACCCGCACCTCATCCTGTAAATCTGCCAGGCGCAGCGGTTCATTGAGCTGTTCCATATGGCGATAGTGCTGTTCCATCTGACGTACCTGATACTGGAAATGATAATTGCGCTGGGCATCATTAAGCACAATAAATGGCGCATACAACAAAAAATCCGCTATGAGCAGCACAGCCTGCAACGCGATACCATGCCAGGATCCAGTCGCCACATAGCCGCTCATGAATACCGGCGTTACCCACAAGATATCATCACAGATGATAGGAACCAGATGGTATATCGTGGCATAATAGGCAATTATCGTATTGAACAGAGGCACCAAAATAAACGGGATAAAAAACATGGGATTGAGAATGATAGGAATACCAAAATTGAGGATTTCGCTGACGTTGAACAAAGAAGGTATAACAGCTATCTTACCAATGGTCCGCACTGTCTTGTCACGGCTAAAGAAAAACACGGCCGCAACAAAAGAAATCATGGCTCCGGCACCCCCCATATTCAAGTAAACATTATTGAAAGCGCGCGTAATGATATGTGCCGGCGGATTCCCCATATAGTGGGCCGTAAGATTCAGTACCGCCAAAGAACCATAATAATTATCATTAATCTCATATAACACATTCTGTCCATGGATGCCGACAAACCAGAGAAGCTGCACAGCGGCACCAAACAAATTACCTGCCAGGAGCGGCCGATCCGTGAGCGTCATAAACCAAGACTGCACAGCCCGTGAAAATAATTGCTGGAAACAGTAGGCACCGCTGCTATAAAATATGAGTCCCTGAATCAGGGAAAATACAAACAACAGGATGACGACAGGCAAGGCGGCGCTGATGATGCCATACAAATACGGATCCATACGATAACGCAGACTGACATGACGCTGTTTTTGACGAGAAAGGATGTACAAATACAGGCGACAGACGATGACGGTAGAAATTACGCTGGACAACATCCCGGGATTACCCAAATAGGCCACTTGGAATGCCGTTGAATTGATGCCGATAAAAACCAAAAAACAAATCGACGACAGGGCCGGCAAGATAATGGAGTGATACGAGGGTACCGCCCAGACACGGGCAAATCCCCAAGCAAGCGAGATTGCCACGAGCAGGGAAAAATATTTCATGCACCCTGTATGGCCAGCCTCTAAGCCCTGATACAGATACACCATATCAGAGCCAGTCAACCACTGTTGATAATACGGTATCGGCAGAAAAATAAGGACGAGAACGAAAGAATTGATGATGACAATGGGCATGAACAGGATACATCCCATGCGGATTGCTTTCAATGTTTTGGTTTCTTCAAACCGCATAGTCAGCTTAAACAGTTTTGGTTTCATCATGCCACCACGCCTGTATTTCCACGAAATCAGCGCCATTATACGAAAATTATTTTATATTAATTATCTATTATAAAAAATATAAGGAAAAATCTATGTGTAATATTTTATATTCTTCCAATCTGTGGCATGCTATAATAAAATTAAGTCAAAGTGCCGTTACCATAATTTTGCAGCATAAGCGGGTGCCCTACCATGAAAACAAAATCAACTTCCTGGATACCGTTCCTATGTCTAATATTGTTCATTTCTGCGTCTCTATGCACCGCCCCTGCCTATGCCAGGACTATACGCGTAGGCTACTATATGTTTGCTGGCTATCAAATGGAAGATGCCGATGGCAACCGCAGCGGCTACGGCTATGACTTTCTCCAGGAAATGGCCCGCTATACCGGCTGGGACTACGAATATGTCGGCTATACACTGGGCTGGGCCAGACTGCAGGAAATGCTGAATAACGGCGAAATAGACATTTTGACCTCGGCTCGCAAGACGCCGGAACGAGAAGGGAAATACCTGTTTTCCAACGGCATCGGTACCAGTGCCGGCATTTTGACCGTCAAGACCGGTGATACGCGCCTGACTATGGGCGATTACGCCACCTACAATGGTATCCGCATCGGCATGATCAAAGACAGCAGCATCAACAACAATTTCCAGCGCTTTGCCGCCGCCAGGGGCTTCACATTTACGCCCGTATACTACCTGAATGCCGATGAAATGAATGCGGACCTGCAAAACGGCAGCCACATCGATGCCGTATGTACCACAAATCTGCGCCATGTGCAAAACGAATGGATCCTCGACCAATTTGATTCGGATAATTTCTACGCCATGCTGAACGTGAAGAACGTAGCACTCCAACAGGAAATCAACGGAGCCATCGAGCAAATGGACCGCTATTCTCCAGGTTGGCGCACTGCACTATGGAATCGGTATTATCAGCCGGACCTGGGCAACGAAATTTCCTTTACAGGACCAGAAAAAGCCTATATCAATGAATTAGCCGCGTCTGGTATCATTTTGACTGCTATCTGTCAACCGGACAATGCACCATTCTCATACTTTGAAGATGGCGAAGCCAAGGGAATCATCCCACAAATATTTGCAGAAATATCCCGTCGCACGGGCATTGCCTTTCAAATCAAGGAAACACCTAACAATACCATTTATGAAAAAACAATGAAAGAACTGCCCATTGATGTCTGCATGGATGCGTATGTAAATTACAACGACGTGGAAAAAAGCGGCCGCCGCATGACAATTCCGTATTTGAAGGCACCGCTCATGCAGATTACACGCAAATCTCTGAATCATATTCCCAAAACAGCGGCAGTCACACCGGGCATAGATTCCCTCGTTCCCTACAATGATTTGTTCAAAGGTCAAATTCCGGCTAAAACAGTGTATCCTACGGCCTTGGATTGTGTAAATGCAATATTAGACAACAGCGCCGATATCACGTTCCTATCACCCTATACAGTTCAAAATTTCATTAGCGACAGCGACCGGTCCCATCTGACACTGACCTTGCTGCCGCAAGGGAATATCGCCTTCGCCCTCGCTGTGTCCAATACAAATGATTCCCGGTTGCTGACGATTTTAAACAAGGCCGTATACAGCGTCAATGCCAACTTTACAGATGAAGTCGTTATGGATTATATGTCCAAAGGACCAGAAAAAATATCTATAACGGAATTTTTCAATGCCCATCCATATGCCAAGGCCCTGGTCTTTGCTATCATCGCAGCTTTATTGGGTGCTGTATTTTTCATTGTCAACCGGCAGCGTACCCTTCGCATTATCCGTGATAAAAACACCGAGTTGAATCTGGCCGTTCAGGAAGCTACTGCAGCCAACGAAGCCAAATCTCGCTTCTTGTCCAACATCAGCCATGATATGCGCACACCCTTGAACGGTATCATCGGCTTTACAAATTTTGCTATTGCTGAAGAAGATAACGAAAAGAAGCAGCAGCATTTGATCAAAGTACGCCAGTCCAGCTCCATTCTCTTGAATTTGATCAATGACACATTGGAACTATCCCGTATCGAAAGCGGAAAACTTGTCTTTGATTCCAAAGCCGTCTCATTCCATGAGCTCGTAGACGATGTAATCGTCGTCATCCAGTCAGCCGCCGCTGCCCAGAAAATCACCTTTGAAACAGATATCAACATCCCTGCTAATACGTACGTCAAGACAGACAGGCTAAAAACCCAGGAGATTTTCCTAAATCTTCTCTCAAATGCCGTAAAATACACTCCTGCTGGTGGGCAGGTACTGCTTACGGTCTGCCAAAAAGAACGCACAGGCAGCATTTCTGATTTCCATATCGTCGTCACCGATGACGGCATAGGCATATCTGAGGATTTCTTGCCACGGATTTATGATTCTTTTTCGCAGGAAAACTCTATGGAAATAAGTCAAACCAGCGGTACCGGCTTAGGATTGGCCATCGTCAAACATATCGTCGACCTCATGCACGGCACCATCCAGGTAAAAAGTACGCAGGGCAAAGGAACGATCTTTACTGTCGATTTGCCCTTGGAACTCGTCTCTCCGAAAGAAAAAATACCGGCTCCAGTCTATTCAAAGCTGGACACAGAGCCACTGGCTGGCAAAAAGGTCCTTATCTGCGAGGACAACGAAATAAACGCTGAAATCGCTAAGACCCTGCTGGAACATAAAAAAATCCAAACGGAATGGGCCAAGGACGGACGCGACGGCTTCAACCGATTCGTCCATTCTGCCTTGTATGAATATGATGCGATTCTCATGGATATCCATATGCCAGTCATGGATGGCTTTACGGCAACCCAAAACATCCGCGCCTTAGACCGCAAAGATGCCAAAACCGTAACCATCATCGCCATGACTGCCGACGCCTATGACGAAGACATCCAAAAATGCCTGACCGCTGGCATGAATGCGCATATAGCCAAGCCCATCGACACAGAAATCTTGTTTACGACACTGTCACAGCAGCTACAATAGCGGCCTGACGCGTCTGTAACGACTACTTTTCAAATATAAAAGCTGTCATGATACGGAAGTAAGCCATTCCCTACCATGACAGCCTTTTTGCATTGATTCCATACGTTTATAAATGGGGCCCCTAATGCTTTTCTGCAAAGAATTCGTCCACTGACGTGACGATTTCTACGGTATTGGCTTGCGGCTTCGTGCAAAGACTGATTCCGACGAACAGGATGAGTGCCACAATGAGTCCCCACAGTCCGCCCATGAGGCCCAGCGGGCTCTTGACGATGAACGTCGTAATAATCATGACGATTTCACCGATGACGATACTGGCTAAAGCCGCTTCCCGCGTCGAGCGCTTCCAGAACACGCCGCCTAACATGGCCGGTGCCAAGGCCGCCACACCGCCGTTGGACAAGGCCAGGATGTTGGCGATAATGCCCGGTTTCATCAGTGCTACGATGACCGAAATGAGGCCAAAAATCAAAACGGCGATTTTAGCCACTTGATACTGCTTATACGGGCTGGCTTCCTTGTCGATAAAGGGCTTGTATAAATCAGTCGATACCATCGTACTGACCGCATGGAGCTGGGAGTCGCCAGTCGATACGGATGCCGCCAAGGCACCGGCGATGACCATAGCCGCAAAGACGATAGGCGTATACTGCAGCAGCAACTGCGGGAATATCGTATCAGGCGTCTTCAATCCCGGCATGAGCAGATTGCCAGCCATACCGATAGCCGGCAGGAATACGTAAATGGACGTCAGATAAATGGAAGAAAAAATAGAGGACCACTTCAGCACGCGCAGTGATTTGCCGGAAAAGAACCGCAGCGTAATATGCGGGAACATCATCATGCCAATGGTGATGACCGTCCAGCGGGAAATCCAATCGGCCGTCGTGACGACACCTTTCGGCCCGGGCAGCGTAAACAACTTGGGGGCTACGGCAAATACGGCTTCATAGGCCGAATCAAGGCTGCCATAGGTCACGGAAATGACCCAGTACGAGCCGATGACCATGCCGATCCACATGAACACCCCCTGGGCCGCATCCGTCCAGGCCACGCCCTTCATGCCGCCCATCCAGACGAGGACGATCATGAGAGCAAAGAATATGAATGTCCCTACGGCGTAGTCCAGCGTACCACCGCTGATGACTTGGAAAATATAGCCAGAGCCGATGGCCTGCATGGCCACATAGGGAACCGTAAAGACGAGCGTAATGATCGTGACCAGAAATCCGAGCCACTTATTCTGATATACATCGGAAATATACTGGGCCATGGATATATATCCCCGTGTCTTGCCCAGCAGCCAGAAACGGCGGCCGATGATCCAGAACAACACGCCGGGGAAAACTGTCCATATCCCGTTTTCCCACCAGCCAACGCCATTTTGATAGATAAATCCGGCTGCCCCGAGAAATGCATAGGCACTGTGGTACGTAGCACTAAAGGTCAATGTCAGCACGAAAATACCGAGGGAGCTGCTGGCCGTGGCAAAATCCTTGATATTTTTCTTGTCCTGCTTGGAAGCATACCAGGCGATGGCCAGCAAACTGATCGTATACAATGCAAGTACCACTAATCCTATATTCATAGTATTCATCCCCCTTCATAGGATCAGATTTCTTTGTAATCCCGCTGCCAGCTTTCGATGAGGAAGGCTCCGGCGATGAACGCTACGACCGCTACGATATACCAGAAATCCAACCACACGATGATAGTCGGCCAGCCAAACGTAATCGGGTTCATATAAGCATATTCATTCACCATTCCCATGACAGGAGGATTGACCATGATCAGCACCAAAATAAAAATCCCGTAAATAATCCGTTTCATGATGCCGCCCCACTTTCCTGTTTATTGCCCTTGCAGCGCTTCTACAACGGCGATGAGATTCTTCATCAAATGTTCATGATACAATTTGCCTTTTTCCACATCGGACTTGGTCGGTTCACCGGCAGCGCCGCCGGCAATAGGTACGTTCTTCATGGCATCCGCATATTTGCTGGGAACATAGCACAACGTATCATGCATGTACGCCGGATCGACGGAATACAAGGGCACATCCTTGATGGGATTATCCTTGGCCCGTTCCAGATGGACCAGTTCCGGATGGAGATACATCATGTGGGACGTTTCTACTTCTTCGGCATGACCGACCGGGCCAAAGCCCAATTCCCCGACGATATCCTTAGACATGTAAGCCGGGTCGAATATCTTCACGGTCACATCCAGTTCCCGCTGCACTTTTTCTCCCAATAGCTGCATCCAAATGACATTGACGATGCGGTGGCCGTTGATGAGGATAAATTTTGTAATACCGTGATGCTTGAGCGACGCGATGATGTCATACGTCAAATCGATGAGCGTTTCTGCCCGGACGGTAATCGTTCCCGGCAGTACCATGTGATGGGGGCTCCAGCCGAACCATACGGGCGGGACGAGAAGAGCACCAGTCTTCTGAGCCGCTTCTTCAGCCAGGGCAATAGCCACATAACTATCCGTCCCTACGGGCAAATGATAACTATGCTGTTCGATGCTGCCAACGGGTATGATAGCGACGCCTTTACTGCCGTCAATCGCTTCTTTTGCTTCCTGCCAACTCTTTGTCTGTAACCATGTATCCATACTGCACTCCTCCTCAAATAGCAGGCCTATACGGCTTATATCGACATAATATAAAGCAGCGGCCTAATTAAAATATGTATATTAAAAGTTCTTATACATTATGATATAATAAAAATCAGCAAAAAGATGTGTGGTAGAACACATTTTTCCCCTGGGAGTGAACATTATGAATACTTTCTTTTCGAATCCGGCAATTTGTAAGTCCTATCGGACGCGATTGCTGCAAACATTTTCCGGCAACGGAACGGTACACACGTTCAAAAAAAAGACCATCATTCAATATGATGGCCATGAGTTAGATTACGTATATTTAATTCGCAGCGGCTGCGTGAAACAATACTTTTTAGACGAAATGGGTAATATAAAAACCCTGCTGTTACTCACAGCCGGTGACATATTTGGAGAAATCACGGTATTGCAGCAAGATCAGGATAAAGTCTCCACTTGCGCCATTACCGATACGACGCTGGAAAAAATCACGGCTGCCACGTTCTTTTCTCTATTAGGCCAATCGCCGGCTGCATACGAGGCAATCATGCAGATGCATTCCAACAAAATACGCATCCTCATGGCCCAAATCCAAGACGCCGCGTTCAATTCCATTACGGAGAAATTGCAGAACCTGTTGATCCGCCTGGCCCATCAACACGGCCAGCCCGTTGAACAGGGCATAAAGATAACCTATCCCTTTACCCACGATGAACTGGCTGCGATGATATCCTCCACCCGCAGCACCGTGACCAAGGAATTGAACCGCCTGAAAAAAGAACAATTCATTACGCTGGACCACCATTACATCATCGTACAAAATCCCTAATCATCGTTTGACCGCGAGAAAGGAACCGACTGTCGTACATCAAAACAGCGTAATCAGTTCGGTAAATATCTTTTCGGCAAACGTATCAGTCATACCGGCAATAAAATCGATGCAGGCCTGTTTATACGCCCTGTCGCACTCCTCTATTTTGTATATGACGCGATTGTCATAAGCGGCCCTGCTGGCAGCACCGCCAATATACGCCCGGCCTATGTCAGAATATTTTTCCATCCAATCCCCGAAATATTTTCCCAACATAGGATAATCCTGCCTCAGCGCCACTACATACTGCATCGTATGAGCGCCATCATAGCACTGCTGCAATATATGGTAAATAGACTGGATGATCAGGTGAGCATATTGATGGTACACTTCCAAACGAGAGTTGCGGTAAATGTGTTCCAAATTAAATTCCATGATGACATCCATCAGATGGATATAAGCACTGGAAAGGACGATACCTTTGTGGACATCGCTTTCTTCGCAGATATCGCCGATGAGCTGGTACATGATGGCCGTATTCGTCACGGACTGGAGCGGCGTCTTGAGGATGAGATTCACCTGCTTCAGCAAATCTTTCAGAGGCTGCCCATCGGCCTGCAATATATGCAGCCGCAGGGCATCTTCTATATCTCGTCCCAAGTAAGCTATCTTATCGGAAACCTTGACGACACAGCCTTCCCAGGTATACGGCTCATACTCATTGGGTTTCTCGATCGATTCCAATACGACTGCAGCCTGACGAGGCCGCACCACCTCCGCCTTCACTTCGCCGCAATGGCTGATGATGCCATCCCGCACGGCATAAGTCAACATCATATTCGTCGTCTTGCCATCCGGTCCCAGCAACGTTTCGATATCATCCACGACGCGCAAGCCATGCTTTTCATGCCAAAACGGTGTCCCCAGTTCCTTTTGGCTTATTTCACCAAGCAGCCGTTCTCCCAGATGCCCAAATGGCGCATGGCCCAGGTCATGACCATTGGCAATGGCCCGTATCAGCTCCGTGTTCAGTCCCAAATACGTGCCGATGGTATAACTGACCGAATCGACGTGATTGACATGCTCGATGCGCGTGCAAATATGGTCATTCTGCGTCGTAAAGAAGACCTGCGTCTTATGCTTCAGCCGCCGGAACGCTGTCGAATGGATGATGCGCGTATAATCACGGCCAAAATCGCTGCGAAAATCTCCCGGCCGCGAATACAACGTCCCCTGACGCTGAATAGCCTGCTCCCAGTTCGGATGCTGTTCATCCATCCGCTCTGACAAAAATGCATTCTTTCCCATGGTGCCACTCCCTTCTGGACATACCTATCTTACCTGCTATTATATACCCAATCGGACAAGCTTTACTATCATTTGGCAGCACCCGAAAATCCAGAAACCGTGCCAAAACGGGGGCAGCCCCCATTTTGGCACGGTTTTCGGTTTTTGTTTTGCCGCGTCGGAGACGCTTGGGTAGAATCCCTCCACCTCGCTGCGCTCGCCTTAGCAAGGGGGCTTTTAAAAACCAGCGTTTTTTTAATTTTACTGGAGACAACGGCATCCTGCCGAACGGACAGAAACGGCGTGAGACCGGTGCAGATACAAGGAACGACCGAATTTTGGTTTGCGCCGCGTACTCGTGTACTCAAGCGGGCCAAAATTCGGTCGTGACGTAGTAGCTGCGCCGGTATCGCGCCGTTTCTGGATTTTCAGGCTCTACCACAGTTTTCTGGACCTTTCCAGGTACTACCACCTACTTCCACTCTCCCACAAACGATACGGCTGTCGGGCCGGTCATATAGACGTTGCCGTCAGCTTCGTTGTATTCAATGTGGAGCGTCCCCAGGTATAGTTGTACATCGACACTGCGTCCGGTGAAGCCGTTGAGGTAGGAACCGACGACACAGGCACAAGAACCAGTACCGCAAGCCAGCGTCGCCCCTGCTCCTCGTTCCCACGTATGGACTTTAATCGTATGGTCATCCATGACTTGGACGAAATTCATATTCGTCTTGCGGGGAAATGCCGGATGTGTTTCAAATTTCCGGCCCAGTACGGGCAAATCTATGGCATCGACATCGCGGACATAGGTCATCGTATGGGGAACGCCCATGAACATGCTCGTAATCTTATATGTCACACCATCTATATCGATAGGTTCATCGATGACGGGACCAGCGGGACCTTCCATGGGAATTTGTTTACGGTCCGTAAACGGTTTGCCCATGTTGATTGTCACCAAGGCCACTTTACCATCATCACCCAAGCTGATGGCCGGCTTCATGATACCTGCCAGCGTTTCCACTGTAAATTCATTTTTTGTCGTAATCCCGTTATCATAGACATATTTGGCAAAACAACGGATTCCGTTGCCGCACATTTCCGCTTCACTGCCGTCAGCGTTGATGATGCGCATCCGCACATCAGCCACCGTGCTGGGAACGATGACGATGATACCATCAGCACCGATACCCGTATGGCGGTCACACAGGCGGATAGCCATCTGTGAATAATCTTTATGTTCACCCTGGGAATCTTCAAAAAACACAAAATCATTCCCCAAGCCATGCATTTTAACAAATTTCATGTATACTCACTCCTATATTCATTATGCGCTGCAGTATTTACTTTCGATAGTTATTATACACGGCTGAAATTGGCAATTATATGAAAATAATGCTATGATTATTGCAAATCCTGTCGTTTTTATCAAGGAGGCTGTCATGTACCATAAAACAGGCTATCTGGACGAACAGCTCCGTTTGTTCTATTTATCGGAACAAATCCAGCGCATTTTCCCCTACCATTATCATGACTTTGACAAGGTCATCCTTTTCCTGCACGGCAAAGTCACTTACGAAATTGAAGGCAAATCATATACGCCCCTGCCGTACGATGTCATCCTCGTACCAGCAGGACAAGTCCACCGCCTGACCGTACAAGGTCCAGAGTCGTATGAACGTCTCATTGCCTATATCTCGCCGCTCTTTTGGGAACAATATCGCAGCCTCGGCTGTGACCTGTCCCTTATATTCACGCAGGCCCATTCCCACGTACTGCGCCAGCCTCAAGAAGATGGCGACAGTTATGGCACAGCTTGCCGTCTGCACCGCGCCTATCACGAAAATACATGGGGAAGCAACCTGCTGCAACAATCGTTGTTTTTGGAATTCATGATTCATCTGGCCCGTTCCGTTCAAAGCCAGCATATACGCTATGTCAAGATAGGCCGGCAAAATGAAAAAATACAAGCGATCCTATCATACATCAATACCCATCTATCCGACGACCTGACCATACCGGCCATCGCCAGCACGTTTTATATCAGCCCGGATTATCTCATGCATGCCTTCAAACATGATACGGGCTATTCTCTGGGAGACTATATCACAACAAAACGTCTTCTCCTGGCCAGGGCACGTATACAACAAGGCAGCACTTTAACTACAGTTTGCTACGACTGTGGTTTTAAAAATTACTCCACATTTTACCGTGCCTGGAAAAAACATTTCCATCAATCCCCACGGAAGGGAATCCAAGCCAAGCTGTACGACGGAGACATTTGGGACTAAAGAATGGTTTCCTTATCAGCCAAATCCCGCTTCCGCAATACTTCCGTAATTGCGACTTTACAGGCAGCACCCAGTTTTTCCGGCGTGGCTTTGTTCCATTTGTAGACGCCGCGAATCAAAGCGCTTTTCATATCATCAGCCGGAAACAGGCAGACATATTCGATTTCCGCACGGGGAAATTCGCCATCCCTGTCGAAATGGATACGGGCCTGCCAATCCTGCATACCTTTCCGAGTCTTCCATATGCCGATAGTATAATCATTCCACGTCGGCAATTCCCACTTGACGTTTGTACAGGAATCATAAAATTCGACGAATACATCGATATTGCTCTTCGCCTGTATTTTTCGCAGCGCTTCCATCAATATCACATCATACGAACCATTCACTTCTTTGCCAAACCATTCCTCATTGAAAGTCTGTGTACCGCCCTTCATGGCAATGATATAATTTTCCTGTTCCATTCATACCCCTCCCCAATATATATGTTGTAACAGGCCATACCGCCTAAGCTGACAATGGCCCGTCATCTGGCCTTGTTATCACCAGCCGTCAATGCCAAACACCATCTCTCGACCGTGATAATTCTATTGTATCAGCTTATACCAGAAAAATACAACTATATTTTAATAGAACCGTGCCAAAATGGGGGCAGCCCCCATTTTGGCACGGCCGACATTTTGGGGTGGAGGAAACAAGAAATTCATCATATCCAGCAGTTTTTTATCCATTATGCCCAATAATAAATCGTCTGTAAACCCAAACGTGCCAAAACGGGGGCAGCCCCCGTTTTGGCACGTTTGGGTTTATCTCGAGACAACGGTCTCCCTACCGAACGGACAGAAAACGCCATAGACCGCGGCAGATACGATGAAGCGCCATAGTTTGGTTTGTGCCGCGTACTCGTGTACTCAAGCGGGCCAAAATATGGCGCTGAAGAAGTAGCTGCCCGGTCTATGGCGTTTTCTGGATATACAGGGCTCTACCCCTACTTCACTTTCCTCACCACATCAATGATCGTGCCATCGCGGTATTCCACGAGTGCTACGACTTGATCCGTGAATTCTATTTCATCTTGTTTCCCTGCCAGTGCTACGGCTTCATCGCGCAGTTCTTCGATGGTATAACGATGGAGCGGGCAATCGGCCAAGGCTTCGAGGAGGTCCTGCCGTTTGGGATTGACGGCATAGCCCATTTCGGTGACGACGACGTCGACTGTTTCGCCTGGTGTCGTCACGGTGAGCACTTTATCGCGGACAGACGGCAGACGGCCTTTGCGGACGAGAGGTGCCATGACGACGGTGCATTTTGCGCCAGCCGCCGTATCGACATGTCCGCCAGGAGCGCCGCGGACGACGCCGTCTGCGCCGGTGATGACATTGACATTATAATCCGTATCAACTTCCAAAGCACCGAGGAATACGTAATCCAAGCGGTTGACGTAAGAACCCTTGTTAAAGGGATCGGCGTATTCCGACGTGCTGATTTCGTAGTGGCCCGGCGTCTTATGGACCGATTCCACCGATGCCAGGTCAAAATCCTGGGCATCCATGATAGCACCCAAATAGCCGTCTTGGAGCAGTTCCAACATAGGACGAGTACAGCCGCCGACGGTGAAGCCGGCCTTTATGCCTTTTTCTTCCAACATGGGCCGCAAGAAGCGGGTCACGGCCAAAGATGGGCCGCCGCCACCGGTCTGGAAGGAGAAGCCGTCTTTAAAGTACGGCGCATATTTCATGATGATAGCCGCATTTTCCGCCAACAGCAGATCCCGTGGATTTTCCGTCATGCGCAGCGTGTGGCTGGCAATTTTATCGGAATCGCCAATCTTATCGACTTTGACGATATAATCTACATCGCTGCAGCTGATGCTGGCCGGCAGATTGGGGAATGGCACCATCGTATCGGTGACGATGACCACATGGTCGGCATATTTGGCATCAATCTGGCCATAGGACAAGACACCGCAGTCGGATATGCCGCCCTGACCGCTGGCATTGCCATAATCATCACACGTCGGTGCGCCGATGAAGGCCACATCGATGTGGACCCGACCCGATGCGATAGCCGCCATACGGCCGCCGTGGCAGCGGATGCGGGCGACGTTCTTCAGCTTGCCTTCGGAAATGGCCTTGCCGATCTTGCCCCGCAGGCCGCTGGAGGAAATACCCGTAATGACGCCCTGTTCGATGAGGGGCACTAAAGAATCATGAGCCGAGCCCAAGGAAGTCGCGCAAATTGTAATATCCTTGATGCCCAGTTCAGCAATAGCTGCCATGACCATAGAGACGACGTAGTCGCCATCGCGCAGATGATGATGGAACGACACGGTCATACCATCCTTCAGGCCGCAGGCGCGGATTGCATCTTTCAAATCCGGCAGTACCTTGCTTTGATTCGGGTCGATGACGGCCTGGGTCTTCGGCGCAGCCTTCTGATATATCATATGGTGTTTGGCAAATGCGCCCTGATATACCTCATCTCCTGCTGCCAGTACTTCGTCAGGAATATCTATACCTAATGAATTTTTCATAATTGCACTGCCCCCTTGTATACTCCAGCCGCTTTCGCCAGCATCAACGTCCGTTTAGCTCCTTCGAGCATAGCCACATCGACCATATCGCCGCCGATGACGAAGACGCCTATGCCTTCACTGGCCTGACTGCCCAACTGCGTAACGATGGCTTCCGCTTTTTCGATTTCCTTGGCCGTCGGCGTGAATACGCTGTGGATAACCGGCACCTGGCGCGGATAGATGACGGATTTGCCGTCAAAGCCCATATCGTAAATCAGTTGTGTTTCCTTCTTGAGGCCTTCGAAATCCTTGACACACGTATATACTGTATCATAGCACTGGACACCGGCAATGCGCGCTGCCATGACCAGGGCATAGCGGGCACCGTACAATTCTGCCCCATCTTCCCGATAGTGGGCATGCATGGATCCCTTGAAGTCACCGGCGCCGATGGAAATACCGGTCATCCGTTCCGACGATGTAGCCAGTTCCAAGGCATTGTGTACGCCCAGAGGTGATTCGATGCCGGCAAATAACAGTGTCGAACCCGCCGGCTGTCCAAATTCCTGTTCGGCTTTGGTAACGGCTTCGTCTACCTTTTCGACATCGGCTGCCGTTTCACATTTCGGTATGCGGATACCGTCACAGCCGCCGGCGACGATGGCCCGGATATCTTCCTGCCAAAACGGCGTATCCGTCCCATTGATCCGCACGAGCCGTTCCACACCATGATAATCGACATATTGCAGGACATGGTACAACGCCACGCGGGCACTGTCCTTTTCACTCAAAGCTACGGCATCTTCCAAGTCAAATATGACCGAATCAGGCCGATAAATATAACCATCGCGTACCAGGTTCGCCCGTTGGGCATTCAAGAACATCAAAGTACGGCGTAACCGGTTTTTATTGCTCATTATAGATCCCCCCAAGGCAAATTGTCTTTCTGGTCCGCTGCGCGGAATACAGCCGTGGCCACTCTGGCCCGTATGGTATGATCGACTGCGCCTTTATCCTTGACGACGACATGGGCATCCGTCACATGCAGGCGGTCCAGTGTTTCCCCGACGGCCTGCCGGATAGACCGGCCATACTGGCGGATGACTTTACTGGTCAGGTCCACCTCCAACGTTCCCGTTCCTGGGGCGATTTCTACAAAGACATCGCCTGAATCTTCCGTACCGCTGACAGCAGCATGGTTCAATTTCATACTATCCTTCCTTTCCTATACAAGACAGCCCTCACAGCCGTCCCTTGTAATTATATCACGAGGACGACCGTGAGGGCCGCCCTCGACGATCTAGCTATATGTTACATTTCACTGCAATTAGTCGTAAATAGGTTTGCGGATGACATCGATGATGCTGCCGTCACGATATTCGATGACAGCGATGATATCCTTGTCGTCCTGCGATAATTTGACTTCTTCCGGTACGCCGACGAATTCGTAGGCCATATCCTGCAGTTCCTTCATCGTCTTGATGGGCAAATTGGTCTTCTGCAATTTTTCCAACAAGTCCGTCCGTTTCGGATTGACGGCGATGCCGCGGTCCGTAACGATGACGTCGATGCTTTCACCCGGTGTGACCACATTCTGTACGTGGTCGCGGATCATGGGCAGACGGCCGCGGACGACCGGGCACATGATGACGGACATCTTAGCGCCAGCAGCCGTATCGCTGTGGCCGCCGGAAGCGCCCATGCACTTGCCATTGGAATCGGTGATGACGTTGACGTTGAAATCAAGGTCTACTTCTGTTGCCGACAGGAATACGACATCCAAATCATTTACGATAGCGCCGGCATTCCAGGGATTCGCATACATGGAAGCGGACATTTCCAAATGACGGGGATTCGTAGCCATGGATTCGATGGCCGGGATATCAAAGGTCTGTGCATCATAGGCTGCATCGAACAAGCCGTCTTTCAGCATGTTGACGAATACGCCAGTCATGCCGCCGACGCCGAAGCTGCCTTTGATGCCGCGGGCTTCCATCTTTTCGCGAAGGTACTGACCTACAGCCAGGGAAGCGCCGCCGCTGCCCATCTGCATGGAGAAGCCATTCTTCAGGTAGCCTGTCTTATCCATTACTTCAGCAGCGTATTTAGCCATGACGAGCTGCGTCGGGTTTTTCGTAATGCGGATAGCGCCGGAAGCGATACCAGCCGGATCGCCGATAGCATCGACGACAACGATGTAATCTACATCGGACTGAGGAATACTATAGGGGAATACCGGTTCTTCCGAAAGGGTATCCGTAATGATGACGACTTGATCGGCAAAAGCGGCATCGACCATGGCATAGCCCATGGAGCCAAAAGCGGATTTGCCCAACCGGCCGGTGCAGTTGCCGCGGCGGTCACACATAGGAGCGCCCATGAAGGCGACATCGATGTGCAATTCACCGGCTTCAATAGCCCGAGCCCGGCCGCCGTGGGAACGGATGATGACCGGTTTTTTCAAGACATCAGGGTTGTCAATGAGATACTTGCCCAGTTCACCGCGCAAGCCGCTCGATTCCAATGCCGTAACCGTACCGTCTTTGATGTAATCTACGAGGAAATCATGGCACGGCGACAAGGAGCTCGAAGCGATGGTAATATCTTTGATACCCTTGGCAGCTACCCGTTCCACGACCATCTTCATGAGAAAATCGCCGTTGCGCAGGTGATGATGGAAGGAAATGGTCATGCCATTTTTCAATCCAGTCTTTTCTATAGCTTCATCGATGGAAGCGAGTACTTTATCCGTAGCCGGTTTGCCATAGCGGATTTTGCGGGCTGCGCCGAACTGTTTCGGCAAAGCGGAAAATTCACCTTCATACAAGCGTACGGTTCCAATACCTTTTATTTGTTCCGGAATTTCACGTCCTACTGCATTTTTCATTCTCAGGCCCTCTTTTCTTCAACATCTACACCGGCAGCAACCGCCTGGTCGATAACGCGCTGAGCGCGGACAACGATAGGTTTATCGATCATCTTGCCGTCAACATTCAATACCCCTTTATTATCCGTCAGAGACGCCTGGAAAGCGTCCAGTACCTTCAAAGCCTTGGCAATCTGTTTGTCGTCTGGCGTATAGATCTTGTGTACTTCCGTAATCTGCTTCGGATGGATGCAAGATTTGCCGTCAAAGCCCATATCGCGGCTGTTCGTCACTTCATTGCGGAAGCCATCCATGTCTTTGATATCGGAATATACCGTATCGAGAGCCTGAATTTCGGCGTCGCGGGCTGCCATGAGGATCTGTTCGCGGCAGTAATACAATTCGATACCCGTCTTCGTCCGGTTCGTCTTGATGTTGGCGATGAAATCTTCCGCACCGAGGGCGATGGCGACCATGCGGGGATGTTTACACATTTCGCGGACGTTATACAAGCCCTTGACGCTTTCGATGGCACCGATGATGTTGATCGTGCCTTCAGGCCAGCCAAATTCTTTTTCTGCTTTTTCGATTTCTTTAGCTACCAATTCGATTTCGCTGATATCTTCGATTTTCGGCATACGGATCAGATTCGGTTTAGCCGGCAGGATTACTTTCAAGTCATCCAGGCCAAACGGCGTCTGTGTCGGATGGTTGATCCGGACTACTGTTTCAGAATTGAATTTCAACGTCTTCAAGGCATGTGCCACAAGGAGGCGGGCCGTATCTTTTTCCGTAACGGCAATGGAATCTTCTATATCGAACATGAGGCTGTCTGCACCATAGATGTCGGCAGCATTGATCATTTTCGGGCTATTGCCGGGAACGAACATCATCGTCCGGCGGAGTCTTGTCTTTGCTTCTTCGTTATGTAACATTATTTCATCCCCCGTTCCAATGCGCCTTCTACGCGAGCTTCCATCGTATAATCCCAGGCACCCTTATCGATGACATCCAAAACTACGTCTGCAAATCCGGCCGTTGTAACGGTCTTTTTGATTACTTCTACGATATGCTTACCATACTGGCGCTGTACCGACGATTTCAAGTTGACGACGATGCCCGAACCGGTCTGGCCCGGAGTCACTGTAACTAATGCGTCATTTTTTTCTTCAAAACCGGCAGTAGCCGACTTTGCCAATACTTTTGCCATTCAAAAAGCCTCCTCATACACAATGCAAAAATTTATATTCTCCGCCGGTGGGACCATTTCCCACCGGCAGTTATGATAGACATTCTAAGATAGGTCAATTAGCCAAGATTCTCATGAGCGCGATAGCCAAGGTAACGTTGGCAACACCGCCGAGACGAGTAGATACCTGAGCAAACGGCATCAGTTCGAGACGCTGGCCTGCTGTCAGGATAGCAACGTCACCCGTGCCGCCCTGGCCGCTATGGCAGGCAACAACCATGGATGCTTCGACAGGATTCATGTTGAGATGACCACTGATAAACCAAGCTGTCGCAATCAGGGAAATAACCGTAAAGAATATGACCACGAGATAGGCCGGATTCGTGAATACGGCAACGACACGGTCCCAAGGAGTCATAGCAACGCCGACGCCGAGCAGTAAAGGCGGTGTGAGCATGACGATGAAACGGGACAAATAAATAGCGCCTTCTTCAATGTAGGCCGGAAGGACACCGGCTGCTTTAAAGCATACTGCAGCAATCAACATGACGATAGGAGCAGGCAAGCCGATAACCGAATCGATCCACATACCGCCGATGTACAGGGAGAATGCAAACAAGCCAGTAACAATCAATTTTTCAATATCAACAGGTTTCGTTTTCTTTTCTTTTTCAGCAGCGGCGGCCATCTGGAGGATTTCATCATCGCCAGATTTGAGCAGAGCGCCTTCGCCAGAGTATTCAGGATGTTTTTTACCATACATATTGAGCAAACCTGAGGTCATGATAGCTATCAAGCTGCCGAGCATGACGCAGGGAAGTACCGATGCAAATATAGCTGTCTGATCCTGCCCCAGGACACCAGCATAGCCCATGGAAAGAGGTAAAGCACCTTCACCAACGCCACCAGCCAGGATAGGAATGACGAGGAAGAAGAACGTCTGGTACCAGCCTACACCGAGGATGATGCCGATGCCTGTGCCGACTGCCATGGCCACGATCGTGCCGATGATAAGCGGGACAAACATTTTCAGGAATGCTTTGATCAGGACGTGGCGGTTCATGCTGCAGATACTGCCGACAACCAAGCAAGCGATGAAGACATAGAGGAAATTACTGGTTTTCATGAACGTAGCAATAGCTGTGACAGCCGATTTAGGAATCATCTCAGCGTATACTAAATAGGATGGCAGGAATGTAGCCATGATAACCGTACCGCCGAGGTATTTCAGCAAGGGGATGTGCTTGCCCAGTTCAGCGCAAACATAACCGTATAAGCAAAGCAGGGACATACCGCCGATGATACCGCCAGGCGTCAGGCCGCGGTTCAGCGTCAGGAACATGCAGATTACCATGAAAATGTAAATCTTAGCGGGGATAATACCGATCTTGTAGTTCAGGATTTTTTGCAATTTAGTCTGATCCTTTTTTTCAGGCTGTTGCAACGTAATTTCACTCATGATTGACCTCCTAAAAATTTAAATTGGGGACACTACGAAACAATGATTGCTGACGTGTTATATATGACTTGCTGCTGTGCCGCCTCATCCCTCCATTTCTCAAAACACAGTAACTATTTAGCTTTCGGTCCAGCATCCACGATATCTTGTGGCATGTTCGGATACTTAGCAGCAAAATTCTTGCGGAACATTTCAGCCAAAACATTGGCCATCTTATCGTAGGCATTCTTATCTGCCCAAGTCTTGCGGGGGTTCATGATTTCAGGCGGAACATGGGGGCAGCTCTGCGGAACGTATAAATTGAACGTTTCATCGTGGTTATAGGCTACCTTTTCTATTTCTCCGTTCAAAGCGGCTGTAATCATAGCCCGCGTATATTTCAGTTTCATGCGGGAACCAGTACCATAAGGACCGCCTGTCCAGCCTGTATTGACGAGATATACTTTCGTATCATATTTATCGATGCGTTCGCCGAGCATGTTGGCATAGACGTTGGGATCCATGGGCATGAACGGTTCGCCGAACAGTGTGGAGAATGTCGGTACCGGTTCATCAATGCCCCGTTCCGTACCGGCTACTTTCGATGTGAAGCCCGTGACGAAATGGTACATAGCGGCATTTTTGTCGAGCTTGGAAATCGGAGGCAATACGCCAAAGCTGTCGGCTGTCAGGAAAATGACGACTTTCGGGATACCACCGATACCGGGGATAGCGGCGTTGGGAATGTATTCGACAGGGTAGCTGACGCGGGTATTTTCCGTCAAGCTGCCATCATCATAGTCGGGCTTTCTCGTAACCGGATCGATGACGACATTTTCTACGACACTGCCAAATTTGATGGCATTAAAAATATCCGGTTCATTTTCAGCATCGAGGTTGATGCATTTGGCATAGCAGCCGCCTTCAAAATTAAATATGCCCGTCTTGGACCAGCCGTGTTCGTCATCACCGATGAGCATACGGTTCGGATCTGCTGAAAGTGTCGTCTTGCCAGTGCCGGAAAGGCCAAAGAATACAGCCGTCGCACCGGTCTGGGGATCCATGTTTACCGAGCAATGCATAGGCAGGATACCTTCTTCGGGCATGACAAAATTCATGACCGAGAATACGGATTTCTTGATTTCTCCGGAATACTGCGTTCCTGCAATGAGGACCATCTTAGCTTCATAGTCGATGAGGATAGCCGCTTCGGAGTTGACGCCATCTACTTCAGGTACGCACTGGAATCCCGGCGCAACCACAACGGTAAAATCAGCGCAGCCGAATGATTTCAGCTCTTCTTCTGTCGGCCGGATGAGCAGGACATGGATAAACAAATTCTGAGCGGCCAGTTCATTGATGATGCGGAATTTCTTACGGCAAGCGGGATCAGCTCCGGCAAACCCATCAAACACGAAAAGTTCCCGATTCTGCAAATAGGCAAACATTTTTTCCTTAATGGCATTGAATTTTTCCCGTTCGATGGGAACATTGACTTTGCCCCAAGCTATCTTATTGTGAATAGACGGAGTATCGACAATGAATTTATCATGGGGAGAACGACCGGTATACTTCCCTGTCAATACAACCAACGCACCCGTATCACTCAGCGAACCTTCACCTCTGGCTACTGCCGTTTCGGTGAGTACTGCCGGACTCAGATTGCGATACACTGCTTTGGGATTTGTGATACCAATTTTTTCGAGACCAAATGTTTCCATTAGACATCCTCCTATATATGACAACTAAAACTAAGCATAGAACTTTGGGGGTTATGCTGTTCTTATATCCTAAGAATAAAGGATTGCATTTTGAATGTAAAATACATAGTTCCAATGTTTAACCATAAAAAAATGCGATTATGCTATGTTAATTATGCGATTACTGCATTATGATTGTGAAATTCTTCATTTGTATCTCGTTTTGTCATAGCAACTCAGGCAAATCGAGGCTTTTTTACGAAATTTCCACAAAAAAACAGCCTCGCTATAATTTCTTACCATAGCGAGACTGCTCAAATTTTCCTAATAATTTTCCTAAATTTATTTAAAAATGATATTGTTTGACAAAATCAATGAAAACTTTTGCTACATGCAGGTCCAATTCGTCAGCATAATAAATCATCCAGGTCTTCCGCATTAATTCTTTCCCGTCTTTATCGCGCAGCATATACGTGTGGACGCCTTCGATGCCTTCGAGGATACGCGTAGGAATGATGGCATAGCCCAAGCCGGCCGTGACCATTTCCTTACACGTCGCCAGCTTGTCCACCTTCATGCTGATCAACGGCGGTTTCTTTATATTCTCACGCCACCACTGATCGATCTGCACTTTCTTCAAGACATCGGTCTCATAATCGATGCGCGGCAAATAAGGAATCTCTTCAAGAGTAAACTCATTCATGGAAGCGATACCGATAGGTTCTTCAAACAAGAGATACTTGTCCGTACTACCACCATAATCGGAACTGACAAACCCGATGTGGATATCCTGGTTATAGGCCAATTTAAAAATATCGCGGCTCCACGTAGTCGTCACTTTGAACTCTACAGTGGGGTACAATTCTTTGAACTCTTTCAGGATATGCGGCAGCGTAAACATCGTAAAATAGCTGGACGCACCGATAGATAAGACACCGCTCACATCCTGATTGACATTGGAAATCTGGTTCTTGATCTTTTGCAATCGCGCCAACATATCCTCAGCAGTTCGAGCCAAAAATTCACCTTCCGGCGTAAAATGCACACCCTTACGGGTACGATGGACAATAGTGACATTGAAATATTTTTCAATCTGCTGCAACCGCGTCGTCAATGCCGGCTGAGATATATATAAGGCCTGCGCCGTCTTAGTAATATTCTTTTCTTTGTACAATACGCTCAAAATGAGCCAATCCCGCTCGCCCAAGTATAATCCCTCCTTTGAACATAGTACCTCATAGAGTATATTTTCAGCATCTATTCCTATAATTACTTTATATTATACATTAAATGCGTAAAAAAGAACATAGGAACCGCGTATTTAAAGGCATACTCGCTGTATTTTACTGATTGTTCAACAAAGCATCAGTATTTTCTTAGCGCTTTTCATGATATAATTATAATATAAAAATTGTGATTTCCGCTCGCGTATACAGGAGGTGATCCGATGGGATTTCGTTTTCACAGAAGCTTCAAGATAGCTCCAGGCTTACGGATCAATTTAGGAAAGAAAGGTGCCAGTTTTACCATAGGGCCGCGTGGAGCAAAAATGACGATTGGCTCGACTGGCACGAGAGTGACTGCCGGCATTCCCGGTACGGGCCTGTCCTACACAGAAAAACTGGGCTCACAGCCATCATCACAAAATGATGCATCGTTTCTTACGGAATGCCCCTATTGCGGCCATCATATGCGCCGTTACTGGGATAGTTGCCCCCAATGCCATCATTCCCTGACCTCGTTCTACGAATCCGCTCCGGAAGCACCGACAGTCACCTATGTGGAATGCCCCAACTGTCATGCCCAATTGGAACCAGGGACCAATTTTTGCCCCAAATGCGGCACGAAACTCTCCCCATCAGACACGCACGTCATGAAAAAAGCGGCCGCAGCCGGCACAGGCTGCCTCCTCCCCCTGGCACTATTCATCATCCTGCTGGTATGCCTGGCCCTGTAAGACCACCAGGCCCCCCAATCCAACCAGTGCATCATAATTCAACAAAAACATCCCCCCAACCTGCAGCAAACATCCGCCCCCTCACATATTTGTTGCAGGCTTTTTCTCCCCCCATATTCCGCAATATTATGTTATTACAGCACACCAGTTTCAGGCCCTACCACAAATTTCCAGGCCCTACCAATCTATACTCTATTATATAAAAGTGATAAAATAGGTACAACCAAATAACATAGTCTCAATTACAACAAGTACTACTTGGACCTCCACTCCAGTAAGAAAACTGACTAACGAAAGGAATTTCAGCACATGATGTACCTTGAATCTACCAGTACAGATCCATATTTCAATCTGGCCTTGGAAGAATATATTTTTGAAAAAATGGATACGACACAGCAATATTTCATGCTCTGGCAAAACGAGAACACCATCGTCGTCGGCAAGCATCAGAATACGGCTGAAGAAGTCAATCAGGAATTCGTCGACGCCCACGGCATCCGCGTCGTCCGCCGTCTGTCCGGCGGTGGCGCCGTATACCATGACAAAGGCAACCTGAATTTCACATTCATCGTCGATAAAGCATTGGCACCGGATTACAATTTCAAAGTCTTCGTCGTCCCCGTCATCGAAACGCTGAAGAAAATAGGCGTCCATGCCGAATTCAGCGGCCGCAATGACCTCACTATAGACGGCATGAAATTTTCAGGAAACTCCCAATACGTCCGTCATGGCCGCCTGCTTCATCATGGCTGCATCATGCTCGATTCCAATCTGGCCAGTGTATCCGGAGCCCTTACGGTCCGACCAGCCAAATACGAATCGCGGGGCATCAAATCCGTGGCCAGCCGCGTGACTTGTATCAACGCCCACGCTCCCCAACCGATTACAATGGACCGGTTCAAGGCATTATTAAAAGAAACAGTACTGCAATCCAATGATATGCAAACGCTGACGTTGACGCCAGCACAAATAGAAGAAATCACGCGCATCCGGGACAGCAAATATGCCACGTGGGAATGGAACTACGGTACTTCCCCGGCATACAACGTCAAAAAGGAATATAAATTCCCAGCGGGCCTCGTGAGCATCTATATGCAGGTAGACCATGGCCGTATCCAATCCATCCACTTCTACGGTGATTTCTTTGGCAGCGGCGATATGGCCAATCTGGAACAAGCACTTCAATCCCTGCCATTGGACGAACATCTGCCCGCTGTGCTGGAAACATTGGACATCAGCCAGTACATGAATGGCATCACGGCAAAAGACATTAGCCAGCTTATCTTGTATTAGCTTGGATAGTATAGTTTGACATCGATTAACTGGAATGGAGGCATAATATGAATATTTCTATTTTAGGCTGCGGCCGCTGGGGATCATTTCACGCATGGTATGCCAATTTTATCGGTCACAATGTAATGCTCTGGGGCCGCCCTGATTCGACACATTACAGGGAATTAGCCATCATGCGGAAAAATGAATATCTCTCCCTATCTGATGACATCTGCCTCACCCGTGACCTGAAAAAAGCTATCGATTTTGCTGATATCTGCATCATCTCCATCAGCTCGCAACAGCTCCGCTCGTTCTGCAAACAGCTCTCTGCCGTCGATTCTTTGAAAACAAAGCCCATCATCTTGTGCATGAAGGGCCTGGAAATGGGAACCGGTAAGCGTCTGACCACGGTCATCGCTGAAACGCTGGGCGAAAACCAACAGACTGCCGTCTGGGTCGGCCCGGGCCATGTCCAAGACTTCCTCCACGGCATGCCAAACTGCATGGTCATGGCCTCACAGGACATGGATCTGACACGGCACCTCGTCGACACATTTTCCAGCCGTCTGATCCGCTTCTACTACGGTAAAGATCTGCTGGGTATCGAAATAGGCGCAGCCGCAAAAAATGTCATGGGCCTGGCAGCGGGTATGCTGGACGGCCTTCATTACTCCAGCCTCAAAGGGGCTCTCATGGCCCGAGGTACGCGAGAACTATCCCGTCTCATCGAAGCCATGGGCGGAAATGCCATGACCGTCTACGGCCTAAGCCACCTGGGCGACTATGAAGCAACGCTATTCTCGCAGCACAGCAACAATCGCCGCTTCGGCGAAGAACTCATCCAGGGCAAGCCCTTCGACAAACTGGCTGAAGGCGTCTACACAGCCGAAGCCCTCATGGACCTATCCATACAATACAACGTAGAACTACCCATCAGCCGCACAGTCTACGAAATCGTCCAACACCATAAAGATCCAAAAGAGCAACTGGAACAACTCTTCCTGAGATCCACAAAAGAGGAATAGTGATAGAGCTTTTATAAAATTACAGAGAAACAAAGTCTTTCTTACATTAACAATAAAGCCTACTAATTTTTAAGCTTTGGAAAAAACGGTATTCTACAAAACGGACAGAAATGTGCCGGTATCACACCATTTCTGGATTTCCAGGCTTTCCAAGAAAGGATGTCATCAAATGCAAGAATTAATGCTGAAACCTACTATTTTGCGATTCGATTCCTGCGCGGCCTTTGCTGAGGAATGCCACATCGGAAAAGGCGATTTAATCATCACGAACAAGTATATCTATGACCCCAACTTCGCCGCCCTCCACCTCGACTGCGCTGTCCTGTTCCAAGAAAAATACGGCAGCGGCGAACCGTCTGATGAAATGGCCGAAGCCATGTACCGCGATATGCCCAAAGACGTACAGCGCATCATCGCCATTGGCGGTGGCACTATTCTGGACGTATCCAAACTATTCGCCCTCAAAACGGTATCACCCATCCTCGACCTGTATGACGGCAAAATCGACTGCGTCAAAGAAAAGGAACTGATTCTCGTGCCGACGACGTGCGGTACAGGCAGTGAAATCACCAACATTGCCGTCCTGGCCTTGATCAGCCGCAATACCAAAAAGGGCCTCGCCGTCGATGCCTTATATGGCGATAAAGCCGTCCTCATCCCAGAACTGCTCCAGACCCTGCCATTCGGCGTATTCGCTACCAGCTCCATCGATGCGCTGATCCACGCCATCGAATCGGGCCTATCCCCCAAGAGCAGCGAAACGACACGCCTGTTCAGCTATCGGGCCATTGAAATGATATTGCGCGGCTATATGCAAATCCGGGACAAAGGACCGGCTATCCTGCCTGCCCTTTTGCCGCAATTCCTCACGGCCAGCACCTACGCCGGCATCGCCTTTGGCAACGCTGGCTGCGCCGCCGTACACGCTACGAGCTATCCTTTAGGGGCCAAATACCACGTACCTCACGGAGAATCAAACTACGCCATGTTCACAGGCGTCATGAAAAACTACATGGAAATTAAGACCGATGGCCAAATCGCCGTCATGAACGCCTTCCTGGCCAACATCCTGGGCTGTTCCGTTACTGTCGTATATGATGAAATCGAAAAGCTCCTGAATGTGATCCTTCCCAAAAAACACCTCCACGAATACGGCGTAACCGAACAAGACCTCGTCGATTTCGCCCAATCCGTCATAGAAAACCAAGGACGCCTCCTGGCCAATAATTTTGTCCCCCTCGACCAAGACCGCATCTACAAAATCTACAAAGAATTATATTGAGCACTACAAACAATAAAAACAACGGCAGCCCTCCCACAGGAAGAGCTGCCGTTGTTCGTTTATGCATTATAAAACAATTATTTTCAGCGGATAAAATTCGTCATAACCCCTGCTTCATACACCGGTTCAGGCACACCGGCTTTACGGCCTGCAGCGATGCACTGGAGCAGCCAGGCCATATTTTCACCTAGCGTACGCATGGTCTGCATACCTTCCAAATCCTTGCGCACATCATCCGGCGTAAACCCATGGACCTGATTCCAATACTGGGACGTCACGATGGGCATGTTGTTGATGCTGAAATACTTATTCAACTGGTCAAACGTGGCCGACGCACCACCGCGGCGGCACGATACGACTGCGGCTGCCGGCTTTTTAGCCATGTGGGCACCGCCGGAATAAAACAACCGGTCGAGCAGCGCCGTCACCTGACCGCTGGCACTGGAATAATAGACAGGCGAACCGACGATGAGTCCATCAGCACCATCCATTTTTTCTGCAAGGACATTGACCTGGTCGTTGAATACACAGACACCTGTCTTTTTGCATTTATGACAGGCAATGCATCCCTGTACGGCCTGCATGCCAATCCAGGCAATTTCCGTTTCGATGCCATGATTTTGTAACGTCACTGCCACTTCATTCAATGCAGTAAACGTGCAGCCATGTTCATGGGGGCTGCCATTGATTAATACTACTTTCATCCTCATTTCCTCCTCGTCGGGTCGTTGCGTCTCTATTTGGCGCCGCCCATATTATCCTTTTCATAGGGGATAGCAAATGCTTCTTCCTGCGAAATCTGGAGATTGTCATAAGCCATCTTTGCTGTACTAGCAATCATCTTCAAGCAGTTCTTTTTGCGGTCTTTAGACGCCCATTCACCGTGAGCTGCACAAATATCGCGACAATTCGTCGAGCCAAAAGCAGCGTTAAAATCAGCAACCATCTTATTATAGCGGCGATAGTATTTCCCAGCGATTTCCTTCATGCGCACATCATCAGAAACAGCATACGGATCCGGCCGGCCATAGAGCGCACCGCCAGCCATGACCATACCCGACAAAGCGCCGCACGTATGTCCGGACAAACCGATGCACATAGCCTGTGTCTTAGGATCGACACCTTCCAAGACGCCGGCACGAAGCAATGCATTATACACGCTTTCGCAGCAATTCAATCCACTTTTAAAATTTTCCACTGCCAAGTTACCACATAATTCACGAATATCTTCCTTCTGTTCCATACTATCGCTCCTTTCAAGCTGCAATAAAAATATCATACGCTTCAAATCACCGAAATGATTTTTGAATTAATTTCACTATATGACACGGCGGGCCAATTGTCAATGGGTATTTCCCCTATGTCTTTGCAATCAAAACTAGAACCTATCCGCCCTTCTTGCCTGTTCTATGTCACAAAATAAAGTCACGATTTGTAGCAAAATTATGAGCTAACGTTGACAAATCCTTGACATTCCTTTGCTATGATATGTTCAAGAAACAAGAAAGACCTACATACAGCCAGCCCTACTCAAAGGAGTGATTACAATGTTAAAGAATATAAAGAAGTCCATAAAACTACTCGTCGTATCAGCACTCATGCTCACGACACTATGCGGCGGCGCCTTAGCCCAAGCAGCAGGACCGGGGGGCCCGGGAAATCAGGGACGGCCGGGAAACCAGCCGCGGATGGAACAACGCATGGACAACAACCATCGCGACGACCGCCATCGTGAAGCACCGCCGCCACGGCACCGCGACCGCGACAATTACAATGATAACAGCACGGCTGAACTCGCTTTAGGCATAGCTGCCATCACCGCTGCCGTAGTCATTGCTAACTCATAAAAGCCTCCTCATCACGCAAAGGGGCTGTCGCATGTAGTGATTTTTTCACTGCTGCGGCAGTCCTGTTTTTTTGCTTTTTTACTTTCATAAGAATCAACTACACATTGCCATAAAAAAAGAGCGCACTATAATAAGCAGTCCCATGACCGCTAAAAAAGTTGCGCTTTTTACAATA
>Ga0163159_1000987_pt1 | contig 29725 bp, 29 predicted proteins | sample BioMet9_FD_108702 | JGI IMG/M metagenome (GOLD analysis project Ga0163159, IMG submission 108702) | Microbial communities from bioreactor (seeded with sewage sludge) at Lawrence Berkeley National Lab, California, USA - Biofuel... | ecosystem: Engineered > Bioreactor > Anaerobic > Unclassified ... | reverse complement strand
TGGCTCCGAACAGGGTGGCAACCGCCCGGTTCTTGTCCTTCAAAATGATGTGGGCAATTACTTTTGCCCGACGCTGATCGTCGCACCATTGACGAGCAATATTTGGAAGAAAGCAGAGCAACCCACGCATTACTTGCTGGATGGCATACGCGGCCTTCGGGGCCAGTCGATCGTGCTGCTGGAGCAGATCAAGACAATCGACAAACGGCGCGTTGATCGCTATATCGGAAAAGTCACCCGCGAACAGATGGACGGGATTGATGAGGCGCTGCAGGTTAGCCTCGGCATTTACATTCCTGAAGAAATTGAAGCGCCGTAAGGGACATTATACGGTAGTCCGTATAGGAGGATTATTATGGGAGAATATTCGACGGATCAAATTGCGCTCAAACTGGTTCACATTATCTATGTGAATGGAATGATTGACCTGAAGACATATCAGCGTATTATAGGCCGTTATGCAGCCTAAAGCAAGGATACGGTGTTGCAAATCGGCATCATCTACAAAATCCCATCTTGTCCCTATACTTGTTGCGGAAGGAGGGCAGACACATGGATGCGGTTCAGCAACAAATGTACTTTGGGAATCTTGTGTTAGATAAAAATCGAAAGCGCAAGATGGTATTTTACGGGCGTGTTTCCACACAGCATGAGGAACAGTTGGATGCTTTGGAGAATCAGATGCAGTGGTATGAGGACCAGACGCGCTATCATTCAAACTGGTTCCTTGTAAATCGCTACATTGATGAGGGGATCACCGGTACTCTCGCAAAAAAGCGACCTGCATTTATGCGCATGATTGAAGACGCGCGGCTACGCAAGTTTGATCTAATCGTAACTCGCGAGGTTTGTCGTTTTGCACGAAATACGGTAGATACATTGGTGGTAACGCGAGAATTAAAAAATTATGGCGTAGAAGTTTTCTTCGTTGAAGATAATATTTGGACAATGGATGGTGACGGAGAACTTCGTCTGACGATTATGGCCACATTGGCTCAGGAAGAAAGCCGCAAAATCAGTGAGCGCGTCCGTGCCGGTCAAATGGTCAGCCGCGAAAACAACGTCCTGTATGGGAATGGCAACATCATTGGCTATGACCGTGATAAAATCAACCACACATACGTTATCAATGAAGAACAGGCTGAAACCATCAGGATGGTCTTCAACCTCTATGCTCAGGGCATGGGCGAGAAAATGGTAGTAAACGAACTTACACGGCTTGGCAGATTGGATGGAAACGGAAAAGTCAAATGGTCATGCGTCAAAGTAAGCCGAATCCTGAAGAATGCAACATACATGGGCTATATCTGCTATAACAAGTCTAAAGTAAATAATTACCTTGAGAAAAAGCGAATTAAAAATTTGGATGAAGATAGCATTGTAATGGTAAAAGGAAACTTTGAACCTATTGTTTCTGAAGAGTTGTGGCGGTTGTGCGAAAAGAAGAGGAAAGCACATATTGCGAAATATGAAATGCCGGACGGGGAAACGCGGCGGCGCGGTGCATCAGCACCTCAGCATCTTTGGGTTCGAAAGCTGCGCTGTCGCTGTGGTTCTGGCTTCAGCCGCTTCAAATGGCGTACGAACATGGTGACGGGCCTTCCTGTATACGGATACCAGTGCATTTATAGGACAACAAATCCCACAAAATCCTTTGTTGAAACGCATCAAATCAAAGGACAAAAGAGTTGTGATGAAATTTCAATTTGTGAATGGAAACTGGAAATGATGGCGAAGCACATTTTTAGCCATATATGGGGAGATCAGCAGCAGAGCGTTTCACGAGCCTGTCAAATGATAGAATCATGCGTAGCAGCTGATAAGGCACTCATAAAAAATGACCGCGACGATTTATCCCAGAAGGCTGAAAAAATAAAAAAGCGCATCATGAATTACGGCCGTATGCGAGCCGACGAGGAGCTTAGTAAAGAGCAGTACAAGGCACTCTGTTCACAAGCAGAGGAAGAACTTGATTCCATCAAACGGCAATTGGCGACTATAGTGGATACCCACGCGAAAGCTGATTTACCTTACGATTTTGGAAAGATTCAAAAAGCACTTGCCCGTGTCATTGATGTTTCGGGTGCAAAGATTAGCGACGAATTGATTGATGAATTCGTCGAAGTTGTTACTCCGGTAGAAAACTATGCCTACCGCTGGAAGCTGAATTTAGGTGAGACCAAGTCAGCTGCGGAACGTACCGATTTGACGAGTATTGACACTGCGCCAATCTTATCCTTTGTGATTGACTTTGAGGCGGCCCAAAAGTATCGTCAGGCGAATAACATGCCTCAGCAGTTCCGCAGAGCTGCATGGACCGACCTGCGCGTAGAGGTTTACCTGTGATTTTCATACGACAATAGGCTACTTTTCTTGCGTTTGCAAGGGCCGCCATTGCGGGGGGCGCATACAGAGCCGCACAGGCCGCCATCAAGTACCCCCGCGAAAAAGGCAAGAAGAGCAAATAATCAACAAATCGCAATGCCGCCCTGTATGATTACAGGGCGGCATTGTCATGCCGCCGGCGTTGGAATTTTGGCGCAAATATGCAAAACGAAACTTCAAAGTTGCATAATAGGGACTTTTAGAGGAAATTGAATACCATTATTTGCATTTTTTGAATTGATTTTATACAGAAAATATGTTTTAATAAACACATCGGTTTTTTTAACATTTTTACGTTTCCGGATGGTAATTTCATGCCAGTTATTTCATATGTGTTCGGCGGGCTGGTGGGTCTGGCTTTCGGTTCGCTGACGGCTTTTCTCAACTCCCGGATAACGAAGCGTTATCTCAAAAAAAACGGCGCCCGGGACGATCCGGAGGGAGTGGGTGCCGTCATGGGGGTTACCGCGCTGCGTCAGATCGTGAACGTGGCTGCCCTGGCAGTGGTGTTTTTTACCAGAAATCTGGTGCCTTTTCCGTTTATTGCCACGATCATCGGCACTGCCGTGGGGCTCACGGCTGTATCAATGGTGTTTGTTCGCGCCGTTACAAAATGATTTGCCGGCACAGCTTGCCGGTCCGCATTTTTCCTGGAGGTGAAAACGTTGACATTTACCACAGCTTTTTCCATAACAAAGCCTGTGATAACCATATGGGTGATCACGGCGGTGCTGACAGTACTGTCGATCATTGCCACCAGACATATGAAGGACGTGCCCGGTCCGGTGCAGAATGTGGCCGAGGCGGCGCTGGAATGGTTGGAGAACTTTTTCGGCGGCGTGCTGGGATACGGCAACATGCGTAGATATTTTCCCATATTCGCCACCTTCTTCATATTTATCATCGTGTCAAACTATACCGGCCTGCTGCCAACCGCGGGCGAAGCTTTCGTTATACCCACCTCGGTGCTTTCAGTAACCGTGGCGCTGGCCATTATTTCGTTTTTTACCACCCATTCCATCGGCATCGGCCGGCGCGGCGTGGGCGGCTATGCCAAATCTTTCCTGAAGCCGTTTGCGTTTCTGCTGCCGCTGACGCTGCTTGACCAGGTCGTGCGTCCGTTCTCTCTGGCTCTCCGTCTTTACGGCAACATGTTTGCCGACGAGAAGGTCACTTCTCAGCTACGCAGCATGTTCCCGGTGCTGCTGCCGCTGGTGATGCAGGTTTTGAGCCTGCTTTTCTGCTTTATACAGGCTATGGTGTTTACAATGCTCACCGCCGTATATGTGCATGAGGCCATAGGCGAAGACTAATAAACAAATCAAACATTTTGAATACTGGAGGAAACATCATGACAGCATCTGCAGTTATAGCTCTTGCGGCAGCCCTGGCGGTTGCCATCAGTACCATCGGCCCGGGCATCGGCCAGGGCATTACGGCCTCTAAGGCGATGGAGGCAATAGCCCGTCAGCCTGAAGCGGCAGGCACCATACGCACGACCATGATCCTGGCGCTGGCGCTGATGGAATCGCTGACCATCTACGGTCTGCTGATCTCATTTATACTCATCGGCAAGATGTGATTCCTATCCCATGGCAGACATTACGAAAAGGAAGGAAGGCGCGGATGCTTGAGCGTTGATCTTTGGACAGTAATACTTACAATTGCCAGCTTTTTCGTTCTCTATTTTCTGCTGAATACCTTTCTTTTCAAGCCGCTCATAAAATTTATGGACGACCGCAAGGCCCGCATCGACGCCGGGCTTGAGGAAGGCAAAAAGGCGAAGCAGGCGATGGAAGAGAGCCAGCGGGCGCTGGAGAGCGAGATACGCGGTACCGGCACCAAGGCCAGACAGATTCTCGCGGAATCCAAGTCGTCCGATGTTTCCGCGCGGGCAAAAGTCATTGAAGAAGCCAGAGGCGACGCTGCCGCCGCGGCGATCACCGCCCGCCAGCGGGTGGCCGAGGAAGAACAAAACGCCGTCGGCGAAGTTGAAAACCGCATGCCCGACCTGGTGGCCGCGCTGACCGGCAGACTTTTGGGCGATGAGGAGATCGTGGCCGCAAATCTCCCGGTTATTGAGAAGTGCGCAGCTGCGGCGAAAGCCGAAAAGCAGAGCATATGAATACTGATTATAACCGTGAAAGGGGGGATGGAGCAGAATGACGTGGACCGACATACTGTGGATGATCCTCAACTTCGTTATACTTATGGGCGCGCTGTGGTATTTTGCCAGAAAGCCGGTGGCGAAGAAGTTCAAAGACCGGCGGCTGAAGATAGCGGACGAGCTTGAAAATTCGAACAAGGCCAAGGCGGAAGCCGCCTCGCTGGGTACAGACATAGAAAATGCCAAGGCCGACGCGGAAAAGCAAAAAAGCGGCATGCTTGAAGACGCCCGCATTCAGGCGGAGCAGAACAGCAAAATCGCCGCCTCTCTTTCTCAGGAAGAGGCCGCCGGCATCGTTGACGACGCCCGCATGAGCGAACAGCAGATGCACAAGGAAATGCTGGACCGGGTGGGCGTGAGTACCGTGAAGGAAGCCGCAAAAATCACGTGTCAGGTTTTGAAGCAGGACGCTTTCGCTTCATCCAGACAATCCCTGACGGACAGATATATTGAACAGATAAGGCAGCTGGTGGCAGCGATGCCCAGCGATATATTGAACATGAACGAACTTAAAAAGCTGAACATTTCAATATCCAGCTCCGAGCCGCTTTCCGACGAGGAGATGAAGCGTCTGCAGCAGATAATCTGCGAGACCTTCATATCCTGCAGCAACGAAGTGGACGACAAGCTTATAGGCGGCGTGCGCATGAAGGTGGGCGACACCGTCTATGACGGCACCCTTGCCCACTCTCTTGACAGGCTGACCCAGGACGTGGAAACCAATACCCTCAAGTCCGACGCTCAGCAGCAGTCCATCGCCCAGGGCATACGCGACAAGCTCAGCAAGGCAGACAACAGCATCGACGTATTCCAGACCGGCAGCGTTATCACCGTTTCAGACGGCATCTGCCGTGTTTCCGGCCTTTCCGACGTTATGGCCGGCGAGATGCTGGAATTCCCGGACGGACTGCGCGGAATGGTCATGGATCTGGACAACAACAACGTGGGCGTGGTGCTTCTGGGCTCCTTTGAGAAGCTGCAGGAGGGCGACGAGGTCCGCCGTACCGGCACCATCATCAGCGTCCCCGTGGGCGAGTGCATGATAGGCCGCGTGGTGGACGCTCTGGGCAGACCCATCGACGGCAAGGGCAACATAGCTTCCACCGAGACCCGCGCCATAGAGAGTCCCGCTCCCAGCGTACTGAACCGCCAGCCGGTCACAGTGCCGCTGCAGACTGGCATAAAGGCCATAGATTCGCTGGTTCCCATCGGCCGCGGCCAGCGAGAGCTTATTATCGGCGACCGCCAGACCGGCAAGACCGCCATAGCGCTGGACGCCATTATAAATCAGAAGGGCAAGGATGTAATCTGCATATACGTGGCCATTGGTCAGAAGGAATCAACCGTGGCCAGTGTGGTGGAGAAACTGCGCGAGCACGGCGCCATGGATTATTCCATCGTGGTGTCCGCCAACGCCTCCGAGCCCGCCCCCATGCTGTATATCGCGCCGTACTCCGGCACCGCCATGGGCGAGTATTTCATGTACAAGGGCAGAGACGTGCTCATCATATATGATGATCTGAGCAAGCAGGCCGTGGCCTACCGCGAGCTTTCTCTGCTTTTGCAGCGCCCGCCAGGGAGAGAAGCCTACCCCGGCGATGTGTTCTATCTGCACTCCAGACTTCTGGAGCGCGCGGCGCGCCTTTCCGACCCTATGGGCGGCGGCAGCATGACAGCTCTGCCGATAATAGAGACGCAGGCCGGAGATATTTCAGCATATATTCCCACAAACGTGATTTCTATAACCGACGGCCAGATATTCCTGGAGACGGATCTGTTCCACTCCGGTGTGCGCCCGGCTATAAACGTGGGCCTTTCCGTGTCCCGCGTGGGCGGCGCCGCACAGATCGGTGCCATGAAGCAGGTGGCCGGAAGACTGCGTATGGATCTTGCACAGTACAGAGAGCTGGCGGCATTTGCCCAGTTCGGCTCCGATCTGGACAAGGCCACCCGCGACACGCTTAACCGCGGCGAGCATATGACCGAGATCCTCAAGCAGGGCCAGTTTGTCCCCATGGACGCTCCCGACCAGGTGGTGCAGATATTCGCCGCCGCCGAGGGTTATCTGGACGATGTGGATATCAAGGACACCGCCCGCTTCGAGGAGGAATTGACAGCGTATGCGGCAAAGAACTTCCCGGAGATCAGCGAGGAGATCATGACGGGCAAGAAGCTGCCCGCCGCCTCAGTCACAAAGCTGCGGGAGGGCATCGAGGCATTCAAGAAAACATTCTGATATCATCCCGTGAGTACCGGGGAAGGGAGGGGCGCGGAATATGGCAACCATGCGCGCGATACGCAGCAGGATAAAGACCGTCTCCAACACGCAGCAGATCACCAAAGCCATGAAAATGGTGTCGGTTTCAAAGCTGCGGCGCACACAGGCGGCTATGACGGCCATGCGCCCCTTCACCGAAAAGAGCCGGGATATTCTGAACACTCTCACGTCCGGGGGCGGTGAATACCAGAACCGCTTTCTGGGGCAGCGTGAGGAGATCAAAACCGTCTGCTACGTTCTTTTTGTGGGCAACCGCGGACTGTGCGGCGCCTACAACAGCAGCATAATGCGCTACATGGCGGAGCTTGCCTCCAAAGAGGAGCACGAGTATTTCGTCGTAGTGCTGGGACGCTGGGGCAGGGATGTGATACGCCGGGTGAACATGCCGGTGGAGCGCACGTTTACCGACATCAGCGATACCCCGTCTGCCGAGCAGGGCACAGAGGTGGCCGAATATCTTAAGAGCCTGTACCTCAGCGGCCGTGCCGACAAGGTAGTGCTGGTGTACCAGAAATTCAAAAATGCCCTGTCGCAGGAGCCGTACAGCGCGCTTCTCATACCGGCTGAAGGCGGGATCTCAGACAAAGACTCCGGCGCCAGCGATTACATTTTCGAACCTGATCAGGCGTCGGTGCTGGAGAACGTGCTGCAGCTTTACATCAACAGTACGGTGTACTCGGCCATGCTGGAGGCAAAGACGGGCGAGCACTCGTCCCGTATGACGGCCATGACCAGCGCCTCGGACAACACGGAGGAGCTTATCGGCGAGCTGAACCTTAAGCTCAACCGTGCCCGTCAGGCCCAGATCACCACGGAGATATCGGAGATCGTGGGCGGCGCGTCAGCGCTGAAAAAGAAAAAGTGACAGACATCCGACGCACCTTTGGTCGATAGAGGAGGCCGCTTATGGAAAACGGTATCGTCAGGAGGGTCATAGGCCCTGTTGTCGACGTACAATTCCCCTCCGGCAGACTGCCGGAAATATATAATGCTATAGAGATAAAGCTTGAGGACAGGAAGATCGTCATGGAGGCCGTACAGCTTATCGGACAGGACACGGCCCGCTGCATATCCCTGTTCTCCACCGACGGTATTTCCCGGGGCATGACCGCCGTGGACACCGGCTCTCCCATAACCATGCCGGTGGGCGAGGCCACGCTGGGGCGCATGTTCAACGTCATCGGCGAGCCTATCGACGGCAAGGGTCCGGTTGAGGGCGCGGAGCGGGTGCCAATACACCGCCAGGCCCCGGCCTTTACGGAAATAAAGCCCTCCACCGAGGTGCTGGAGACCGGCATCAAGGTCATAGATCTTATGACGCCTTATTCCAAGGGCGGCAAGATAGGCCTGTTCGGCGGCGCCGGAGTGGGCAAAACCGTCCTCATACAGGAGCTTATCCGCAACGTGGCTTACGAGCATGGCGGATATTCCGTGTTTGCCGGTGTGGGAGAGAGATCCCGCGAGGGCAACGATCTTTGGAACGAAATGACCGCCTCCGGCGTTATCAGCAAGACCGCGCTGGTGTTCGGCCAGATGAACGAGCCTCCAGGAGCCCGTCTGCGCGTGCCCCTTTCAGGACTCACCATTGCAGAGAATTTCCGCGATACCTCCGGCAAGGACGTATTGCTGTTTATAGACAACATATTCAGATTTACCCAGGCTGGCTCGGAGGTTTCGGCTCTGCTGGGCCGCATGCCCTCCGCCGTGGGCTACCAGCCCACACTGGCCACGGAGATGGGCTCCCTGCAGGAGCGCATAACCTCCACGAAAAACGGCTCAGTCACTTCCGTGCAGGCCATATACGTCCCGGCCGACGACCTTACCGACCCTGCGCCGGCCACGGCCTTCGCCCATTTGGACGCCACCACGGTGCTGTCACGCAGCATCACTGAGCTGGGAATATATCCGGCGGTGGACCCGCTGGACTCCACCTCCCGCATACTGGAGCCTGATATCGTGGGTCAGCGCCATTACGACACGGCCCGCGCCGTCATGGGCGTGCTGCAGAAATACAAGGAGCTGCAGGACATCATCGCTGTGCTGGGCATGGACGAACTGGGCGAGGAGGACAAGGCCACCGTGGCCCGCGCCCGCCGCATACAGCGCTTCATGTCGCAGCCTTTCCATGTGGCCGAAAACTTTACTGGCATGCCCGGCAAGTACGTAAAGCTGGAGGATACCCTTTCCAGTTTCGAGGCAATACTGGGCGGCGAGTGCGACGATATACCGGAGCAGGACTTCCTGCTGTGCGGCACAATCGACGAAGTGAGAAAGAAACACCAACAGGCCTGATTTTTTGGAGATGACTTATGGCTGACGATAAGATCCGCCTGCAGATTATCACCGCCGGCGGCGTAAAATTCGATAAGATGGTCAGCTATGTGGGCGTCCCTCTCCAGGACGGCAGCATAGGAGTGCTCCCAGGTCACGCGCCGCTTCTGGCGGCTGTGACGGACGGCCCGGTTAAGTGCATCTGCGGCGGTCAGGACGAGTTCGTATATGTGGGCTCCGGCGTGGTGGACATTATGGGCGACAGCGTGAGCCTTCTGGTGCGTGCCGCCGAGAGCGCCGAGACCATCGACCTTGCCCGTGCCCAGGCGGCGGAAAAACGCGCCCAGGAACGAATACAGAGCCATGCCGCCGACGTGGACATGATGAGGGCCGAGGCCAGTCTGCACAGAGCGCTGGCAAGGGAAAAAACCTACGGTCTTTTCAAAAACGACTGAATATAATCCCGCCCGGTATTTTCGGGCGGGATTTTGACATATTCGAAGCTGTACGGCTGGGAAATTCTGTGCTATAATCAATCAATATTCCGACGGGAGGCACGACCGATGAAAAAGACAGCCGCGTTTCTGGCGACGATATCAATATTGCTGGCCCTGTGCGCCTGCGGCGGTACTTCGGGCAGTACCTTCCTGGGCAGAATAACCGCGGCTGACGGAGAGACCCTTACCGTTATGCCGGAGATAATGAGCAGAGAACACAAAACTGCCGACACCTTTTCCGTGTCAATAACCGGCGCAAAGATTACAGACGCCGACGGAAACGCGGTGGACCGCTCCATGCTGTCGGCCGGGCAGGAGGCATTTATAACCTACGACGGCAATATCAGGGAAAGCTATCCTGCCCAGATAACCGCCTCCGCCGTGAAGCTCAGCGGAACCGTGCTGGAAAATCCCGCGGCGGCTTCAAAGGACAAGACCATAACCTTCAATATTGAGGGCGAGGCGGAGACAGTTCCGGCGGACAAGGTGGCGCTGGGGGACTTTGCACTTCTGGTGCCCTCACAGGGCTGGACGGCGCAGAGCGCCGAAAATACCGCCGTGGGTCCGGTGGTGATAAATCCCAAGGACCACAGCGATATTTCCCTGAATTTCAGGGTGTACCCAAAAACGGACGCGGCCGGAGCGCAAAAAAAGCTTGAAGAGCAGCACGCGGGACTGGTGTGGAGCACGTGGCAGCAGACATCGGGCGCAAAGGCCGCGTATCAGGCTTCGCTTGAAACGGACGGCGTGAGCATGGCGGCGTTCATTGCGGAATACAACGGCAATACGGCCGTTATAGTGTGCTCATATCCCACCGACTCGGCGGAGGGCTTCGGCGCACGGCTGACGCAGATAGCGGCCACGCTGGAGATGGACTGAGACATGTACAGAATATTCATTGTTGAGGACGACCCTGTGATAGCCGGGGCCATGTCTAAACATCTGGCATCCTGGGGCTATGATACGCGGACGGCCGACGACTTTCAGAACGTGATGCGCCAGTTTGCCGCGTTCTCGCCGCAGCTTGTGCTGCTGGATATCGCGCTGCCTTTTTATAACGGCTACCATTGGTGCGCGGAGATCAGAAAGGTCTCCAGTGTGCCGGTAGTTTTTATCACCTCAGCGGCGGACAATATCAATCTTGTCACCGCGGTGAACATGGGCGCGGACGATTTTATCGCAAAGCCCTTCGATCTGAGCGTGCTGACGGTGAAGGTACAGGCCATGCTGCGCCGCACCTATGAGTTTGCCGGCGGGACGGAGCTGATGGAGCACCGGGGCGCCATTCTGGACGTGGGCAGCGGCGCGCTCACGGTGGGCGGGCAAAGAATAGAACTGACAAAAAATGAGTATCGCATACTGCATGTATTGATGGAAAATCTGGGCAGAATCGTTTCGCGGGAAACAATAATGGAACAGCTGTGGCAGAGCGACAGCTATATCGACGACAACACCCTTACCGTGAACATGACGCGCCTTCGCCGAAAGCTGCAGGACGCGGGGCTGGCGGATTTTATATCCACAAAAAAGGGCGTGGGGTACATCATCGAATGAATACTTTCGGACTTTGGCTGAGATGGCGGGCGCCAATTCTGCTTTCGGCGCTGCTGCTGGCGGCGGTTTTTGCCGTCGTCATCTATCTCTATCGCGCGCCGATGGAGACAGCCCTGTACGGCGCCGCGATCTGCGCTGTGATGACGGCCGGGCTGGGCGCAGCGGACTTTGTCAGGGCAAGACACAGGCACGAGACATTGATGCTGGCCGTTAAAAACCCCGAGGCCATGCCAGAGAGCCTGCCGGAGCCGGAAGGCTTCATCGAGGCGGACTACACCGCCGCGGTGAAGGCGCTCAGGCAGGAAAATGCCGCACTGCGCGCTTCTTACACCATGGCTAGGGAAGAGGCGGACGACTATTATGTGCTCTGGACCCATCAGATAAAAACGCCCATATCGGCCATGCACCTGGTGCTGCAATCCGGAGAGCTGGGCGAGGCGGAGCGGAGAGAGCTGACGGCGGAGCTCTTTTCAGTGGAACAATATGTGGAGCTGGCGATGAATTATCAGCGGCTCAGCGGGGACGGCAGCGATCTTGTTATCGCCGAGTGCCCTCTGGACGAAGTGGTGCGGCGTGCCGTGCGCAAATACGCGCGGCAGTTCATCCGCAGGGGACTGTCGCTGGATTTCGTACCCACCGAATATACCGTGCTGACTGATGATAAGTGGCTGCAGTTCGTTATTGAGCAGGTGCTCACCAACGCACTCAAGTACACCAGAGAGGGCGGAATATCCATATACATGGCCTCTCCCGGAGTGCTGACCGTGGCCGATACCGGCATAGGCATAGCGCCTGAGGATTTGCCGCGGATATTCCAGCGAGGTTTCACCGGCTACAACGGCCGCGGGGACAAAAAGTCCACAGGCATAGGACTGTATCTCTGCCGCAGGGTAATGGGCATGCTGGGACATACGATCAGCGCGGAATCACAGCCGGGCAAGGGCACTAAAATTCTGCTGGGACTGCGTCATGATGAACGCGCGGCAGAATAAAACCTTTCAAAAATGTAAGCAACGGGGCCGAAATGTAAGGTGCTTCTATGGCACCGCATTCCGGCCCAAACTATAATGGAGGCATAACAGTTACAGGAGGTACTCTAATGCCCATACTTGAAGTGACAAAGCTGAAAAAAACTTACACGCCCCGCTTCGGCGCGCCGGTGCCGGCGCTGGAGAGCGTGACGTTTTCCGTGGAACCCGGAGAATACCTGGCCGTAATGGGTGAATCAGGCTCAGGAAAGACCACGCTTCTCAACATACTTGCAGCGCTGGACAGACCCACAGACGGCGAGGTGATGCTGGACGGAAAAAGTATTCTAACGGTGAAGGAGAGCGACATCGCGGCCTTCCGGCGTGACAATCTGGGCTTTGTATTCCAGGACTTCAACCTGTTGGATACCTTCAACATCCGGGACAATATTTTTCTGCCGCTGGTGCTGGCGGGCAGGGGCTTTGACGAGATGAACGCTAGGCTTGTGCCCCTTGCGGAGAAACTGGGCATAGGCGACATTCTGGAAAAATTCCCCTACGAGGTGTCCGGAGGACAGAAGCAGCGGGCGGCGGTGGCCCGGGCGCTTATCACCGACCCCAGGCTGGTGCTGGCGGACGAACCCACCGGAGCGCTGGATTCCCGATCCACCGACGAGCTGCTGGGACTTTTCGGCACCATCAACCGGGAGGGCCAGACAATAATCATGGTCACCCACAGCGTCAAGGCGGCAAGCCATGCCGGGCGGGTGCTGTTCATCCGGGACGGCCGGATATTCCACCAGATATACAGGGGGGAGCGCTCCGACGAGGAGATGTTCCAGACCATTTCGGACACCCTGACTGCCATCGCCACGGCAAAAGACAATTCAGTCGGAGGCGAGCACGGTGCTTAACGGGCTTTATCCCAGACTTGCCTGGGTTAATCTGGGCAAGAACCGGCAGACCTGGCTGCCATATCTGTTCACCTGCATCGGCACCATGATGATGTTCTACATCATGTTCACTCTTCGCTGCGACCCCGCCCTGAACGATATATCCGGCAAAAGAACTCTCACCTACATGCTGAACATGGGCACCGTGATAATCGGATTTTTTGCCGTGATACTGATGTTTTTTGCCCACTCCTTCATCATCAAGCAGCGCAAAAAGGAATTCGGACTCTACAACATCCTGGGCATGGAAAAGCGGCACATTGCACGCCTTCTGGCGTGGGAAACTCTGTACACCGCCGTCATCGCCTATACCGCCGGCATTGCGCTGGGCATACTGTTTTCAAAGCTCATGCAGCTTCTGCTGCTGAAGCTGCTGCGCTTCGACATCCGCTTCGGGTTGTATGTCAGTCCCCTGGCGATGGGCATCACGGCCCTGCTGTTCGCGGCCATCTTCCTGCTGACGCTGCTCAATTCCATGCGGGTCATCCATTTCGCAAAGCCGGTGGAGCTTCTGCACGGGACGCAGGAGGGCGAGCGGGAGCCAAAATCCAAATGGGTGCTGGCCGTGCTGGGCGTACTTTTCCTGTGCACAGGCTACGGTCTGGCTGTGAGCGTAAAGAGCGGACTTGAAGCGCTCACCATGTTCTTTGTCGCGGTGATATGCGTCATCATCGGCACTTACCTTCTGTTTACGGCCTTTTCCATCGTGTTCCTCAAACGCCTGCGGGCTAACAAAAACTATTATTACAAGACCAGCCACTTCGCCACCGTATCCGGCATGCTCTACCGGATGAAGAAAAACGCCGGGGGTCTGGCCAGCATCTGCATCCTGTCAACCATGGTGCTGGTGACGGTGTCCACCACCGTGTGCCTCTATATGGGCGTGGATGAGATGCTGGACATCGCGTACCCCGGAGATATAAACGTCACCGCCGCCTTCACTGCCGACGCCGCCGACAGCCGGGACGGCATAACCAAGACCGCACTGGACGCCGTGGCCGCTCAGGGACGGACGGTGACTGACTGCAGGGATTATCTGAGTCTTTCCTATGACGTGGACCGCAGCGGGGACAGCTTTACTTCTCAGAGCCATCAAAGCGGTTTCATTAGCGGCGCCGGCGCTGTCGACAGTTTCACGATCCTCACCGCGGCGGATTACAACGCCATGGCCGGGGCAAAAGCTTCACCGGCAGACGGCGAGGCCCTGCTGTATACGTCGAACCACACCGGCAAGGCCTTCTCCGGCGGCAGTCTCACTCTCTCAGGGATTACCTACAAGATAACCATGCTTGACTCTTTTCCGGTAAAGGAGCAGGTGTCGATCCGCGGCGGAGAGAAGTATTTTCTGGTGGTGGCCGACTTCGACGCGCTTAAGGCTGCCCAAGCCGCCCAGCTGAACGGCGACGGAGAGGGAAAACAGGTATACACGTATTATCTGGCGGTGAATACGGACGGCACGGATGAGCAGAAGATCGCCTGCGCCGCCGCCGTGGGTCAGGCATTTTGCCAGGGAAATATCCAATCTCTTTCCATAATGACGAGTTCCCGGGCTGAAAATTCCAAGGAATTCCTTGCAAATTACGGAGGCCTGTTCTTCCTGGGCATCTTCCTGGGCTTTCTGTTCCTAATGGCCACCGTGCTCATCATCTACTACAAGCAGGTCACCGAAGGCTACGACGACCGGGAGCGCTTCCGCATCATGCAGAATGTGGGCATGACTAAGGACGAAGTTAAAAAGACCATACACTCGCAGGTGCTAATTGTCTTTTTTCTTCCCCTGGCCGCCACCATCGTCCACATCGCGTTTGCGTTCCCGATGATACGCCACCTGCTTAGTCTTTTCAGCCTGTCAAACATAGCCCTGTTCGCATACTGCACCCTGGCGGCAATCGGCGTATTTGCGGTTCTGTACACGCTTGTTTACCTCAGAACGTCCAAAACCTACTATAAGATCGTCAGCTGAAATATTAATATCTTAATATAAGGACATATACTTGACTGACACGCTTCTGTGTGATATCATTTCGATATCACACAGAAGCACACTTTTGTGCTATTTTTGAAAGAGGTAAGAAGATGCTGAGAATAGAACACCTGACAAAAACATACGGGGACAAGCGGGCGGTGGACGACCTGTCACTGCACATCCAGCCGGGTGAGATATACGGCTTCATCGGTCACAACGGCGCGGGCAAGACTACCACGATCAAGGCCTGCTGCGGCATACTGCCCTTCGACGCGGGTGAGATATACGTGGACGGCAGGCCCATAAAGACCGAACCGCTGGAGTGCAAAAAGATCCTTGCTTACATACCGGACAATCCGGATCTTTACGAATTCATGTCAGGCATAAAGTACCTCAATTTCATTGCCGACGTTTACGGCGTGTCCAGAACCGACAGGGAAGATCGCATCAGGCGGCTTTCAGACGCCTTTGCCCTCACGTCCGATCTTGCCCAGCCCATATCCGCGTATTCCCACGGCATGAAGCAGAAGCTGGCCATCATTTCGGCCTGGCTGCATGCGCCGCGGCTGGTGATAATGGACGAGCCTTTCGTGGGCCTGGATCCTACGGCATCCTTCAAGCTCAAGGAGATGATGCGCGCGCTTTGCGACGAGGGCGGCGCCATATTCTTCTCCACCCACGTGCTGGAGGTGGCGGAAAAGCTTTGCGATAAGGTGGCCATCATCAAGGAGGGGCGCCTGCTGGAAAGCGGCAGCATGGACGAAGTAAAGGGCAACAAGTCTCTGGAGAGCGTCTTCCTGGAGCTGGAGGGCGAAGGAAATGTTTAAAATACTGCTGCGCTCCCGCATGGCCGCGCTGCGCTCATGGCTTACCGGCTCATCCCGGAGCAAAAAACGCGTCTCCGCCGGCAAAACGGCGCTGTACGCCGTGCTTATGATTTACGTCGCCTGCTGCCTTGGCTTTATGATGTACAGCGTTTTTTCCGCCATCGCCGGGCCGTTTTACAAACTGGGTTTTTCCTGGCTGTATTTCACCATGTATTTCATCATGGACCTTTCGCTTATGGTGATTGGCAGCGTGTTCATGGCAAAATCCCAGCTGTATGAGGCAAAGGACAACGACCTTCTCATGTCCATGCCCATTAAGCCCTCCGCCATTCTTGCCAGCCGTATGTCCATGCTTCTTGTCACGGATCTGGCCATGGGCCTTATGGTGTGTGTGCCGGCGGCGCTGGCCTGGTGTCTGAAGGGACCGGGTTTTACCGGCGCGGCCTGGTTCAGCTTCATAGTATTGTCGCTGCTCATCGCATTTTTGTCGCTGACGCTGTCGTGCCTTCTGGGGTGGCTGCTGTCCGCCCTGAGCTCCCGCCTGCGCCGCAAGTCCATGGTGGATACCGCAGTGTCGCTGATCTTTATGCTGGCGTACTTTTACTTTATTTCCAAAATGAACTCGGCTGTGGCGGCTCTTGCCGCCAGCGGAGCGTCCTTGGCCGGAAAACTGGGCGGCGTTGCCCCGCTGTACTGGATGGGCGCCGCCGCAGCAGACGGAAACATGGCATACACAGGCCTGATAGCGCTTATGTGCGCGGCGCCCTTCGCGCTGATATACGCCCTGCTTGCCCGCACATTTATCCGCACTGCCACGGCCCAGCGGGGCTTCGCAAAAGTCAAATATGTTGACAGGGGACAGAAGGTGTCCACAGCATCGTCCGCGCTGTACCACAGGGAGCTTTCGCGCTTCACTTCAAGCTCCGGGTATCTTATAAACGCCGGCTTGGGAGCGGCGTTCATGGTCGCTGCCGCCGTCATGCTGCTCATTAAGCGTGGCGACCTGCTGACGGCATTCTCGCCTTCGCCCCAGCTTGCCAAATTTGCCGTGCCGGTAATGCTGCTGGCGGTTTGCCTTATGGCGGGCACCACGCTTATCAGCGCGCCCTCCGTGTCTATCGAGGGCAAGACGCTTTGGATAGCCCAGTCTCTGCCGGTACCGACGCAGGACGTGCTGAAAGCCAAGCTGAGGCTGCATCTGAGCATAGTGATTCCGACTGCAATAGTTGACATAATTTCTATAATCGCAGTTTTCCGGCCCACGGGAATAATGCTGCTGATAACAGTACTCCTGCCGCTTGTATTTTCAGCGTTTACGGCAGTGCTGGGTCTGTGGGCCAATCTGCGCCACCCGAATTTCGACTGGATAAACGAGACGCAGGCGGTGAAAAGCGGGGTGTCGGTTATGATATCCATGTTCGGTTCGTGGGGTGCGGTGACGGTGCCGGGCATACTGGTTTTCATGCTTGCCGATGCCATTCCGTCCTGGGGGGTGCTGGGAGCATTTACGGTTATAGCGGCGGCGCTGACCTGGCTGATGTACCGCTGGATAATGACCCGCGGCGCGGTAATATACAGCCGGCTGTAAGAAACAGCGGGACAACTGAAATTTGCAGGGCGGAGAAATCCGCCCTGTTGCTTTTTCAAAGGGAAGCCTTTCTTTCCGCGGAAAGAAAGGCGCGTCCGGGTTGCGGTGCCCGGCTTGCGCATCACTGTAGGCTCCGCTGCTCGCTTTGCCCGCGACAATAGCAGGCTGGCCTGTCGGCATGAGTCTGTTCTTCTGCGATAATTGACGCAGGCGCCCATTATTATAGCGGGCGGGCGAAGCACCAGCGGAGCCATTTACGTTTAAGCAGCGCCTGGTATGTCGTACAAGCTCAAAACCAAGGGCGCAAAAGAAAGGAAAATCCGAGATTTTGCATCCAGCCTTTTCTTAGGGTGATTTCAAAAGAGTGACTGTTCTTTTTGTGAAAAGAACAGTCACCCTTTTGAAAACTTGAAGGTAAATTTCAGTTATATCGCTTTCCACAGCAGCTCGCCGTCGCCGAATTCAACCGTGAGCCTGCCGGTATCTTTAAGCCAACTGAGGTACGACCGCACGGTGCTGCCGACAAGCACATACTGGGCAAAATCCATGGTGAGGCTGTATTCCAGAAAAACGCGCTTCAGAACGCTTTCAAAAATTATGGGTGCTTCGCAGAAGCCTGCGATTTTTTCCGCGATCTCTAGTACCTTCCGGCGGTTCACGTCCGCCAGTTCCTTCATGGAAGCGCAGGCGTCGGCGTGGGCGGGCACAAAAAGCTTCGCCTCAAGCGATTCGGCCAGATCCAGCGTAGCGAGATACGCTGCCACATCGTAGATGAAGCCCACCTGATACTTCTCCAGCGTCTCCGGTGAGGATACACAGTCAGCCATGAACACCGTACCGTCCGGCAGGCGGTAGCCGACCATGTGGAAAAAGTGGCCGGGCAGAGGGATGATCTCGACCTCGGAAGGGAAGTCGGGATCGCTTACGTCCACGGCGTCGCACTCCTGGGCCAGAAGAAATTTATGCCGCAGATCGGCCGGAGGATAGCCGCCGTAAAGAAACGAGGTTTCCAGAATGGGGTACTTGGTGAAGGCCTGCTCGATGCCCGGCGCGAATACCTTGCAGCCGGACTGCTGCTGCAGATAACGACAGCCGCCTATATGGTCGGCGTTGGAGTGGGTAACAAGTATGCCGCGCAAAACCCAGCCGTTGGCGTCCAGTATCTGACGAACCTTTCGGCCGGCATCCTTATCGCTGCCGCTGTCTATGAGATACACGCCGTTCCCGCCGGGAACGTATATGCCGATCTTGGCAGGACAGTTTACATAATAACTTTTTTCTCCGGCTTTTTCGAGCTCGTACATGACCGCGCCCTCTTTCTGTATTTTTGCAGATTATACCACGTCTGAAAGAGGTTGAAAAGAAAAAGGTATGTCCGGCCTCCAATAAAAAACAAGACATCCATTCGGATGTCTTGTTTTTTGTTGGAGGCGCCACCCGGACTTGAACCGGGGGTCAGGGATTTGCAGTCCCATGCCTTACCACTTGGCTATGGCGCCAGACGTCGCTCGCCCCTCGGTTTCGAACGAAATCATGATTCCGTTCGATGGGAACGGGGAAACGGACTTTCGTCCTTTGTATATAACGTTGGAGCGGCCAACGAGACTCGAACTCGCTACCTCCACCTTGGCAAGGTGGCGCTCTACCAGATGAGCTATGGCCGCATTTACTTTCTCTTGAAAGAGAAAGTAAACAAAGAGAACTTCAATAAAGGCCCTCACTGTTTACATTGTCTTCCGTGAGAAACGATTTGCCTGAAAGAGAAAGCAAACAAAGAGAACTTTTCAATAAGGGCTCTCTGTGTCTGCATTGTCTTCCGTGAGATACCGCTAAAAGAAGCGTACCTGAAAGAGAAAAGGGGAACTGCATCTAAAGTTGCTTTCTCTTTCAGATGGATCCGGAGGACGCGCATTTAAGCGCCCTCCGGTGTGGTGCCTTGGGTCGGAATCGAACCAACGACACGCGGATTTTCAGTCCGCTGCTCTACCTACTGAGCTACCAAGGCAAATTCACTGAAAAGTGCTGGTGGGAACAACTGGACTCGAACCAGTGACCCCTTGCTTGTAAGGCAAGTGCTCTAACCAGCTGAGCTATGCTCCCATTTCAGCGGCTTTATGATTATACTAAAGAGAGCGGGCATTGTCAAGACGAAATCCACTATTTTTCTTCTGAGTTTTTCTCTGCCAGCATCTTTTTCAGGTCGTCCACCGAAAATTCGTAGGTCGTGTCGCAAAACTGGCAGCTTACTGTGATGTCCCTGCCCTCGCCGATGATGCTCTCCAGTTCCTCAGGGCCGATGCTGGCCACCGCGGCGGATACCCGCTCCCTGCTGCAGTAGCATTTGTAGGCCACGTTCTGCTCGCCGACGATGTGATAGTCAAGCCCCTTCATTACCTGCGCGAACACGGCCTCGGCGCCGTCCTCGTCCAGTATGGTGGTGAGCTGATCCATATAGAAAATGTTGTCCTCCAGTTTGGATATAAGCTCCTCCGGCGCGCCGGGCATCAGCTGGGCGATGAAACCGCCGGCCGCTTTCACACTGCCGTCGGTGTCGATGAGCACGCCCAGGGCGCAGGCCGACGGCACCTGCTCACTTTCAGTGAGGTATTGGGTGAGATCCTCGGCTATCTCGCCGCTTACAAGCTCCACCGAGCCGATGTACGGCTCCTTCAGGCCCAGATCGCGGCTGACGGTGAACATGCCGTCGCTGCCAACGATGCCGCCCACGTCCAGCTTGCCGTCCGCCTTCAGCGGAAGATCGGCAGAAGGGTTCAATGCATATCCGCGCACATTGCCCTGGGAGTCGGATACGGCCGTGATGCCGCCTATGGTCCCGCCTCCGTTTATGCGGATGGTAAGGGAGGCGTTTTCCTCCTTCATCATGCCGCCAAGCATAGAGGCGGCGCACAGGGTTCTGCCCAGAGCCGCGCAGGCGGTGGGGGAACAGTTGTGTACCAGATTTGCGTACTGCACGGTGTCCTTTGCAGTTATCACCGATATCTTTATAAATTCGCCGCCGACGGCGCGTATTATTCTGTCCATTCAGTTACCTCGTTTCGCTGTGATAAAAAGTCTGCCTTCGCCGCTCTGGGGACAGTCTGAGCGAAATGTCACGCTCTCAAAGCCGGCTTCTTCCAGGATGCTTTTCAGAAATTCCGGAGAGTGGGCGTATTCCACATGCTCCTCGGTGTCGCGGGCCCAGTTTTTTCCCGCGCGTGAAAAAATATCCATGCCGTAGCGCATGGTATTATCGCTTTCGGTGAATTCGGCCCGCCACAGGCACAGCACATCCTCGGTTTCGTCCACAAAAATCTGCCCGTCAAGGGAACGGAAGGATTCCGGCGTACGGATATCGAAGATCACCAGTCCGCCGGGGCGCACAAAAAGGCGGAGCCGTCTGAATACCTCCGGCAGCTCGCCGGGGGCAATGTAATCCATGCCGTCAAGGGAACAGATCGCCGCGTCCACCGTGCCGTAAAGGTCAAGCTCTGACGCGCTCTGGCAAAGAAACAGGGGCGGCGCCGCAAGCCCCCCCGCGTTTTCCCGCGCCTGCATCAGCATATCCGGCGATTCGTCCGCCGCTATCATGTCGTAGCCGCGCTCAGCCATGAGACAGGTCAGGGTGCCGGTGCCGCAGCATAAATCCAAAAGCAGGCGGAACTCGCCCCCGTCGGAAGCAAATTCCGCCTCATAAAAGTCGGCGAAGGAATCATAGGGCACGTCCCGGGTCAGGCTGTCGTACCATCTGGCAAGGGGACCGTAGGAATTCATTTGTCTCCGCTGCCCTTCAGACGTTCAAAAACGGCCTCGTATCCGCCTGCGCCGTACTGCAGCGAGCGGTTCACGCGGCTTATTGTGGCGCTGGAGGCACCGGTCTCCGCCAGAATATCGTTATAGATCATGCCCTTGTCAAGGCACACAGCCACATGATAGCGCTGTTCCATTGCCTGCAGCTCAGTTACGGTGCACAGGTCGTCGAAAAAATTCATGCATTCTTCAAGGTCCTTCAGGGAAAGAATAGCCTTGTACATGTCCTCGTTTCTGGGTTTCCTGTTTATTTTATTCAAAGTTATACCTCCATAAAATCCTGTACCATATCTGAAAAATTAACAACTGTATATTACAGCACTAAAGTGTAAAAGTAAAGCGGAAAAACATCCAAAAAACATTACGCCTTAATGTGCAAACATACTATTGCCATAAATCGGGAGATAGGTTAAAATAGTAACAGAAAGCTGGAGGTGTGCAAATGGATAAGCTGATGATCATGTGGATCGCCGCGATAGTCGTATTTATCGTTATCGAGGCCGCCACGGTGGGACTTACGTCCATATGGTTCGCTGTGGGCGCCCTTGCGGCGCTGGTGGCGGAGATATTCGGCGCGGAGTTCTGGGTACAGATGGTATGCTTCCTCATTGTGTCCATCGTGGCGCTCATCGCCACAAAGCCCCTGGCAAAAAAGGTCAATGCCTCATATCAGCCCACAAATGCGGACATGATAATCGGCATGGAAGGCTTTGTTAAGGAGAAAATAGACAACACGGCCGGGACCGGCGCTGTGTCCGTGGGCGGAAAGATGTGGACCGCCAGGGCTTCAGACGACGAAAAAACCTACGATGAAGGCGAAAAAGTCGCCGTCATACGCATTGAAGGCGTCAAACTCATAGTGACAGCCGCTGGCGCACCCGCGCCGGCGGAAGAAAATAAGGAGGAACAGGAATAATGGGCAAATGGGCATTGATAGCCGTCGTACTGCTTGTAGTTGTCGTTTTGGTGCGCAACATCCGCATCGTACAGCAGGCCAGGGCATACGTTATCGAGCGGCTGGGCGCGTACAGCACCACCTGGAAGGTGGGTCTGCATTTCAAAATTCCGTTTATCGAGCGCGTGGCCAAGGTAGTATCCCTCAAGGAGCAGGTGCTTGACTATCCTCCCCAGCCTGTCATCACCAAGGATAACGTCACCATGCGCATAGACACCGTGGTCTACTTTGAGATCACAGATCCAAAGCTCTATACCTACGGCGTGGAAAACCCCATGGTTGCCATGGAGACCCTGACCGCCACCACCCTGAGAAACATCATCGGCGATTTGGAGCTGGATCAGTGCCTCACCAGCCGGGACGTGATAAATACAAAGCTCCGCGCCATCCTTGACGAGGCCACCGATCACTGGGGCATCAAGGTCACCCGCGTGGAGATGAAGAGCATCGAGCCGCCTGAGGAGATCAAAAACGCCATGGAGCGCCAGATGAAGGCGGAGCGTGAGCGCCGCGAGGCGATACTCCGTGCCGAGGGCGAGAAGAAGGCCGCCATCCTCACCGCCGAAGGCGAAAAGGAATCCGCCATCCTGCGTGCCGACGCCAAAAAGCAGCAGCAGATACTTGAAGCCGAGGGCCAGGCTGAAGCCATCCTTTCCGTGCAGAAGGCAACTGCCGAGGGCATAAGACTTATAAACGATGCCGCGCCGTCAGACGCCGTGCTGCGCATCAAGGCGCTGGAGGCGTTCACCGCCGCCGCCAACGGCAAAGCCACAAAGATAATCATACCCAGCGAGATACAGGGTATCGCGGGGCTTGCCACCGGCGTGGTGGAGAGCCTTAAAGAGCCCGAAAAGCCTGCCGTCAAGCCCGCCGCAGCCGGCGAAAAGACGGTGTCACCGGCAGAAAAATAATATTATGTAAACTAAAAACCGACGGTTCGCCGCCGGTTTTTTATAGGGGCAAACGGTATGAACGCTTACGATTTTCTACAAAAGCACGGCATGGAGCCGGACAGAATAGACCCGGAGGAGTGCGCCGCCATATTCGCAAGGGCCATGAAGGGCGGCCTTATGGGCGACAGCGACGCCCTGCCCATGCTGCCCACATATCTCAACGCCGAGGGCGCGGTGCCGGAGAATGTTCCGGTGGCAGTCATCGACGCCGGTGGTACAAATTTTCGCCGCGCGCTGGTGGCGTTCCGGGGCGGCTCATACACCGTGGAGAACCTTCTCAGGACCTCGATGCCGGGCGTGGAAAAGCCTGCCGCCTGGGAGGATTTCGTGTCTTTCACAGCGGACGCCCTTATGCCGCTAATGGATAAAACCGACAGGATCGGTTTTTGCTTTTCCTATCTGGCGGTGGTTACGCCAGAGCTTGACGCGGCCGATCCCCATTTCACCAAACAGGTGCAGATCTCCGGCAGCGAGAGAAAGCTCATATGCGCCGAGCTCCGTGAGGAGCTGGAGCGCCGGGGCGTGACGGGTAAAAAATTCGTGCTGATAAACGATACGGCGGCGGTGCTGTTGGGCGTATCGTCGCTGCTGGACAAAAACGCCTACGGCGGCTTTATCGGACTGGTGTCCGGCACGGGCACCAACACCTGCTGTCTGGTGCCACGAAGCAGGATAAGGAAGCTCAAGGGCGGCGGCGATGACAGGATGCTGGTAAATCTTGAGTCCGGCTACATGATGGATCTGCCCCGGGGCGCCTTCGACAGGGAGCTTGACCGGGACAGCAACGACCCGGGCCGGGGCTGGCACGAAAAGATGACCTCCGGCGCATATCTGGGCGAGTTAATAAAGCTGGCGCTGTTTGCCGCGGCGGACGAGGGGCTTATTTCAGACAAGATCAAAAATGCCGGTCATACCGATGCCGCCCATGCCGACCTGTGGTGCGACGGCGACGGACTGGAGGATCTCTGCGACTCCCAGGCAGACAAGAAATTTATCATGGATGTGAGCCTGGCTCTTTTCGACAGGGCAGCTCGCTGCGTCTGCGCCAATCTCTGCGGCATTATGCTGCTGACGGGGGAGGGCGAGGATAAGCCGGTCTGCATCTGCGCCGAGGGCTCCCTTTTTTTGAAAAGCCGCCATTTCAGACCGCTCCTGGAAAAATACATGGCCGAATATGCAGGAAAAGTGTTCGGCAGAAAGTACGAATTCCGCACCGCACCGGATACCACGCTCCTTGGTTCGGCGGCGGCGGCGCTGCTGAACTGAAACAAATACTGCCGTACTTTGACGCGGGGAACCGAATTTTCGGTTCCCTGCGGACTTTTATTACCCGTTTTTAACATTTTTCAGGGAAAGTTAAATTTTCGCGCGGTTGTTTTAAGTAGGTTTAAGGTACCTCCTCTAAACTGACCTATGTAAGCGAAAGACAACGGGCCGCTTTTTGAAAGTAAAACAGGCGGCAAACAGGGAGGGAACCATGAGCGATACAAAATTCAGCTTCCAGCGCTATGAAAAGAAATACCTGCTCGATACGGCGCAGTACAATGAACTGCGGCATGAGCTGGAGAAATACATGACGAACGACGACTTCGCCCACAGCACCATCTGCAACGTGTACTACGACACTCCGGATTTCAGCCTTGTGCGAGCCTCGCTGGAAAGACCGATATACAAGGAAAAGCTTCGCGTCCGCAGCTACGGCACCCCGGACCGTGACGGGAAGGTGTTCCTTGAGATAAAGAAAAAGTACGACGGCGTGGTCTATAAGCGCCGGACGGAAATGACGGACAGCGAGGCCGTAAGCTACCTGAAAAACGGCATAAGGCCTGCCGACGACAGTCAGATCATGAGAGAGATAGACTGGTTCGTGCGCAGCCGCCAGCTGGAACCAAAGGTATATGTAGCCTATGACCGGGACGCGCTGAAGGGCATTGAGAACGACGCGCTGCGCATCACTTTCGACCGCAGCATCCGCTGGCGGGAACGTGAGCTGAACCTCTGCCGCGGGGATGTGGGAGAGGAACTGCTCCCGGAGGACACAGTGCTTATGGAGGTCAAGATACCCGGTGCCGCCCCGCTGTGGATGGCGGAGATGCTCAGCAGACTCCGGATATATCCCACAAATTTTTCAAAATACGGCGCCTGCTATAAGACAATGCTTGCACGCGGCGATGTAGCAGACGAATTCACAGCAAACGAAATTATCGGAATTGGAGTGACGAACTGTGCTTAACAGTATTATTTCCGGCGGGATAACGATGCCGTCCTTTTTGATATGTATTCTCGCGGCCATTGCGCTTGGTATCGGCACCGCGCTGGTGTTCACATACAAGACCCGCCATACGGCGTCCCTGACACTGTCCCTGGCGATCCTGCCGGCAGCGGTGGCCCTGGTCATCATGCTGGTGAACGGGAACATCGGAGCGGGCGTGGCCGTGGCCGGAGCATTCGCACTGGTCCGCTTCCGCAGCGTGCCGGGCACGGCAAAGGAGATATCCGGCATATTCATCGCCATGGCCGTGGGCCTTGCCTGCGGCATGGGATATGTGTGGCTGGCGGCCATATTCTTTGTGATCATGGCGTTGCTGGTTCTGGTGCTCCAGATCATCGGCTTCGGCAATGAAAAGACCGCCGGAAGGGTGCTGAAGATCACCATTCCGGAAAATCTGGATTATGACGGCCTTTTCGACGACGTATTTGAAAAGTATGCTGCGGACTGCACGCTGGAAAAGGTGCGCACCACCAATATGGGCACGCTTTACGAGCTGACGTATGAGCTCAATATGAAAAATGAGGCGGACAGCAAGGCCTTCATCGACGAGCTGCGCTGCCGCAACGGCAACCTCAATATTATCCTTGGCCGGGTATCGGACAAGGAAATGATGTAAGAAAGGATCCATTTTACGGGAAATCCATGATGAAAAAGCTGACGATTCTGATAATGACGCTGGCGCTGGCCATGTGCTGCCTGCTGGCAGGCTGCTCTTCCCAGTCCCAGTCGTATTCAGCGAAAATAGCCCTGAACGGGGACACCGCCACAGTGACGGGCTCCGGGGCGAAAGCGGACGGTTCCACCGTCACAATCAGCGGGGCCGGTACCTACGAAGTTACCGGTACCCTCACCGACGGGCAACTGGTGGTGGACACCGACGGAGACGTGACGATCACGCTATCCGATGCGTCCATTACGAACACCGCGGACGACGCGATACATGTGAAAAACGGCAATGTAACCGTTGTCCTGGCAGACGGCACGAAGAACACACTGACGAGCGGCACTGAAAGTACTGCCGCCGCAAATTCTTCGGATGCCGGCACCGCCACAGCCGCCCCCGAGACCACGGCGGCCGCCGCATCGACCACGGCGTCAACCACCGCAGCCACCAAAACCACAACCACAACAACGACCACAGCAGCCACTGAAACTCCAGCGGCAGCCACGGATACTGCCGGTACTTCTTCCGACGATACGGCGGATACGGACGACGCCTCCGGTGCCGCGCTGTTCAGCAAGGGCGCAATAACAATTTCCGGCACCGGAAGCCTCACCGTGAACGGCAATATCAATAACGGCATCGCCGGCAAGACCGGCGTGACAGTCTCCTCTGGCAGCATAACGGTGAATTCCGCAAACGACGGCATCAAGTCCTCCGACGGCGCGATCACCGTGTCCGACGGCACCGTTACAGTGGTGTCCGGCGGCGACGGCATCTCGGCAGGTACCGATCTCACCATCACCGGCGGCACCTTCGACATCACCTCCGGCGACGGCAGCGAGACCACCTTCTCCGACATGCAGAACCAGGGCGGAGCGCAGTTCGGTGATTTCTTCAACCAGAACGATACGGACGACACGGACGACACCAGCATGAAGGCCATCAAGGCCGGCGGCAGCCTCAAAATATCCGGCGGTACCTTCACCATCGACTCCACCGATCACGCCATCCACAGCACCGGCACCATCGACATCACTGGCGGCACCTTCAACATCGACTCCTCCGCCGGGAAGGGCATTTCCGGACACGGCAACGTGACCATTGACGGCAGCGCAACTACCATCAACATTACAAACTCCACCGAGGGCATTGAGTCCAAGGCTGTGCTGACCATCAATAACGGCACCATAAACATCACTTCATCCGACGACGGCCTGAACGCAGGCGGCGGCAGCACCGGCTTTGGTAAGCTGAGCACCGCGACCACGGCAACCACCGATTCCGGCACCCACAACCTTATTATAAACGGCGGCACGATAACCATCGACGCCTCCGGAGACGGCATAGACTCCAACGGCGACCTTACCGTGAACGGCGGCACCATAGTTGTAAACGGCCCCACCAACAGCGGAAACGGCGCTCTGGACTCCGGTGCGGAGAGCGGCGGCACAATATCAATCAAGGGCGGCACAATAATCGCGGTGGGCGCCTCCGGCATGGCCGAGGGCTTTGACACCAACTCCACCCAGTATTCGTTCCTTTATAACTTCACCACCACCATTGCCTCCGGCACCAAGGTCACCATCACGGACTCCGACGGAAACGTGATATATACGGCGACACCCACCAAGGAATGGTCCAGCATCGAATTCTCCAGCGCGGACCTCAAGAGCGGCGGAACCTATACCATTACGGCCGGTACCCAGACCGCCAAGGTCACTCTGAGCTCCATCGCCACCAACTCCGCCTCCACCGGCACCGGTATGGGCGGCGGTATGAATGGCACAGGCGGCAAGGGCGGTATGACGCCGCCCAGCGGAACGAACGGTTCCACAGGCACTGCGCCAGACGCCGCCAGCGGCGCCACCCCCTCAGGCGGCTCCGGAACCAGACCTTCAGGCGGCAAGGGCGGCATGACGCCGCCCAGCGGAACGTCAACTCAGGCTGCAAGCGGAACATAAGGTACAGTAATATCGAATTCCGGAGAGCGTTAAAAAACGCTCTCCGGAATTTTCCTTTCACGGAAATATATGCCCAAATGATTAACCCGCTGTAAACAATGCCCCCAAAATTTGCGAACCGGGGAGTATTGTGCTATAATCGCCGAAGCACAAAAAAAGGAGTGTTACGAATGAAAAAATTTGTTTCTGCAATTCTTGCCTTGACCCTGACGCTGACGCTGTGCCCGGCGGTATTCGCTCAGGACGCGGCGACAACATACAGCGCGAAGGCCGTGACCTTCATCGAGGAGATGGAGGGCTACAGGCAGATGCAGTACCCTGACGCCGGAGGCTATTACATAGGCTACGGCATCGGAATAGAAAAGGACGCCTATCCCGACGGCGTGACTCAGGCCCAGGCCGAGCAGATGCTGAAGGATTATCTGGACACCAAGGTGGTGCCGGATCTCAACAGTTTTCTTTCGGCCAATTCCATAACCCTGACCCAAAATCAGTACGACGCGCTGTGCAGCTTTACATACAATCTGGGCAGCCCGTGGATGAGCGGGGAGAGCCGTCTGTGCAATTACCTCAAGCTGGGGATATCCAACTATACCGACGCCCAGGTAGTTGACGCTATCGGCGTTTTCGGCCACGCGGGCGGAGTAACGGTGGACGGCCTGGTAAACCGCCGCATACGCGAGGCAAAGATCTTCCTGTACGGCGACTACGCCGGAACAAGTTCACCGGACTATTGCTGGCTCATCGTCGACAGAAACGGCGGCGAGCTGGAAAACGACATTTTCTGCTTCCCCAAGGGCGGTACCTACGAATCCATGCCGTCCCCCACGCTGACGGGACAGTTTTTCTCCGGATGGAAGATCACCGAGACCGGAAAGATCCTCAATAATGCCGATACCGTTTCTCAGAATCTGCACGCCGCGGCTGCCTGGTCCGCCACCCTGGTGATGCCGTACAAGGACGTGTCAGCTAAAGCGTGGTATTATGACGCCGTGGGCTACTGTTATGAAAACAAGCTTATGGACGGCACCTCCGCCACGGCATTTTCACCTGATATGAAGATGAGCCGGGCCATGCTGGCCACAGTCCTGTGGCGTATGGCGGACAAGCCGGTGGTGAACTACGCCATGCCTTTCACTGACGTGAAGGAGGATTCATGGTACGCGGAGGCAGTGCGCTGGGCTGTTGCCCAGGGAATCACCACAGGTACATCGTCCACAACGTTTACACCGACCATGAATATCACCCGGGCCGACATGGTGACCATGCTTTACCGCTATGCCAAGCTCACCGGTGCGGTGACGGATACCGGTGTGTCCATGGGGCTTGCCGGCTACGCCGACGCCGGCAAAATACCTCAGTACGCTTATCAAGCCTTCCAGTGGGCGGTGCAGATGAACGTGATAAAGGGCAGCCAGACGGCAGACGGTACGCTGTATCTTAATCCGACCGACTATACCAGCCGCGCGCAGGTGGCCCAGGTGCTGGAAAATCTGGGCGTTATGCAGGGCAGCTGAAATATAAAAACAGGCTGAAAAAAGGGCGCGTTGCAAAACGGAAATGTTTTGCAACGCGCATTTTTACACGAAACGAAGGAGGAGACATGGGCAGGCAAGAAGCAAAAGGGCGGTTTTGAGGAAAACCTCGTACGCAAAAGGA
>Ga0163159_1000977_pt1 | contig 29876 bp, 22 predicted proteins | sample BioMet9_FD_108702 | JGI IMG/M metagenome (GOLD analysis project Ga0163159, IMG submission 108702) | Microbial communities from bioreactor (seeded with sewage sludge) at Lawrence Berkeley National Lab, California, USA - Biofuel... | ecosystem: Engineered > Bioreactor > Anaerobic > Unclassified ... | reverse complement strand
GGCGGTGCCTGTGGCAATAACTGAATCGCCATGGTAGTAGGAGCGGCAGAGCTGGGCGCACTCGCCGCGGTTGCCCGAACGGCCGAGGAGAAGGCCCGAGGCGAGGCAGAGGCCCGAATAGGAATAGCAGAGAGCGCCGTGGACGAAGACTTCGTATTCGAGCTCCGGCACGGCGGCTCTGAGCTCTCTGAGCTCGGCAAGGCCGCATTCACGGGGCAGCACAAGGCGGGACACGCCGCATTCGAGGGCAAGGCGGGCTGCCGCAGGCCCCTGCATTGCGGTCTGGGTGGAGGCGTGGAGCTTTATCGCGGGGAAGCGCTGATGAATTATCGAGGCGACACCCCAGTCCTGGAAGAGGACGGCGTCGGGCCTGAAATGGTCGAGAAAACAGAGGAGGTCCACCAGGGCGGGGAACTCAGAGTCGAGGAGCACTGTATTGATAGTGACATAGACGCGGCGGCCGCTGCCGCGGGCGGATCTGAGTATGCGCCTGTAATCGTCACGGCTGAAATTGCGGGCCTGTTTGCGGGCGGAGAACTCTGCAAAGCCGAGGTAGACGGCATCGGCGCCGCCTTCAAAGGCGGCGAGGCCTGAATCGAGGCTCCCGGCGGGGAGCAGCAGTTCGGGAATATTCATGGGGCTCTACTATGGCCCGCGGGCCGGACTTGAACAAGGCCTTATTTTCAGGGGATACTCCTGCCCGTGATTACTGTCAACGATATGATGCTCTCATTCGGAGGGCGGATACTTTTCAAGGATGTGAATCTCAAGTTTACCCCAGGCAACTGCTACGGTATTATCGGCGCGAACGGCGCGGGCAAGTCCACGCTGCTCAGACTGCTCTCGGGCGATCTCAAGCCGGACAAGGGCGAGATCAGCATTGCGAAGAACAAACGCATGGCTGTGCTCGCGCAGGACCACTTCGCCTTTGAGGAATACCGGATTCTCGACACGGTCATTATGGGCTACAAGAAGCTCTACGACCTGATGAAAGAGCGGGAGGCCATCTACGCCAAGGAGGATTTTACCGAGGCCGATGGCATGAAGGCGAGCGAGCTCGAGGCTGAATTCGCCGATCTCGGCGGCTGGGAAGCCGAGTCCCAGGCGGCCATTCTGCTGGCCGGTCTCGGCGTGCCCGAGGCCTATAACGAGAAGGCGATGAAGGATGTCGACGAGGGAATAAAGGTGAGGGTCCTCCTCGCCCAGGCCCTGTTCGGCAATCCCGATATACTGCTTCTCGATGAGCCGACAAACGGCCTCGATCTCGAATCGATAGCCTGGCTTGAGGAATTCCTCATCAACTTCCCGAACATCGTAATTGTGGTATCCCACGACCGCCACTTTCTGAACGCGGTTTCGACCTATACCTGCGATATAGACTTCGGAAGAATTACCACCTACGCGGGCAACTATGACTTCTGGTACAGGATGAACGCGATTCTTGTCCAGCAGCAGAAGGACCAGAAGAAGCGCAACGAGGAGAAGGCCAGGGAGCTCAAGGAGTTTATCCAGCGCTTCGCATCCAATGCCTCGAAGAGCAAGCAGGCAACTTCCCGCAAGAAGGTGCTGGAAAAACTCGAGCTTGAGGATCTTGTGCCCTCAAGCAGGCGCTTCCCTTATGTCGGCTTCAATCCGACCCGCGATGTGGGCAACAATGTGCTGAGGCTTGTCGGCATAAGCAAGTCAGTCGACGGCGACCCGGTTCTGCAGAAATTCGATCTCACAGTCAACAAGAGCGACAAGATCGCCTTTGTCGGCAAGGAGCATCTCTCCAATACCACCCTCTTCCAGATTGCCGCGGGAGAGGAGAAGCCTGACTCGGGCGATATCTACTGGGGACAGACCATCAGTTTCTCATATTTTCCCAAGGACAACACAAAGCTCTTTGACTCGGATCTCTCGATTACGGACTGGCTCAAACAATATACCAATTCAGATGATGATACCTATATCCGCTCTTTTCTGGGGCGGATGCTCTTCTCGGGCGACGAGGCCCTGAAGCCGGTGCGTGTCCTCTCGGGAGGCGAAAAGGTGCGCTGCCTTCTCTCGAGGATGATGCTCTCCGGCGCGAACTGCCTGATCCTCGATGAGCCGACAAACCACCTCGATCTTGAATCGATAACTGCACTGAACGACGGCCTTATCGAGTTCCCCGGTGTCATGCTCTTTACAAGCCATGACCATGAGTTTGTGACCTCGATCGCGAACCGGATTATCGAGATCTGCCCGGGCGGGGTTATAGACCGCTATATGGGCTTCGATGATTATCTTGTCGATGCACAGGTGGCCGATCTGCGCGATGATCTCTACCACGGCCATACAATGGCCGAAATTTAAGGCCCGGGGTCTGGCGGCTGTCTTCCCGCCATTGTGCAGAGCCCCGATTGCCGCGGCAGTGGAATCGGCTTCCATTGCCGCGGGCAATCGTGCTTTTTCTCCCGATGTTTCTTCATGAAGACAATAGAAGACCATTGCAGATTATGATATCTGCTTGCGTTCGATGCGTATTACAGCATATCCCGCAAATGCACTTTATCTTGACGCTTTGGCAACTCGAATTTATTATCACTTTACTGGTCGCATCACCCAAAAAAGCGGCCAGATATCAAATGGAGGAACCACATGAAGCGTTCTATCCTCGCTATTGCCTGCATGGTTCTTGCCCTCGTGGCAGTTTCCTGCGGCAACAAGCAGGCGGCCAAGACTGACGACAAGTCCAGCCTTCCCACCATCCGTCTGCTCACCGATGCCACCGGTATCGATGACAAGTCTTTCAATGCCGCCGCCTGGCGCGGTATTCTCGATTTCTATGGCGACACCTGGGACAACCCCGCCAACAAGGGCAAGCTCTATGACGTCGTCACCGCTCAGACCCAGGATATGTACATCCCGAACCTGAAGCAGACCTCCGATGAGAAGTATGGTCTCATCTGCGTCACTGGCTTCACTTTCGCCAACTCTCTTAACGAAGTTGCCCCGCAGTATCCGGAGCAGAAGTACCTCATCATCGATGAGGCTGTTGAGCAGCCGAACGTCCTCTCCATCAAGTTCGCCGAGCATGAGGGTTCCTACCTCGTCGGCGTTGCCGCCGCCCTCAAGGCGCAGGCTGATGGCATTAAGGACCCGAAGTTCGGATTCATCGGCGGAGTTCCCGGCCCGGTAATCACGAAGTTCGAGATGGGCTACATTCAGGGCATCTGGTCTGTCATTCCGAAGGCCAAGATTGTTGACTACTATGCCAACGACTGGGGCAAGCCCGAGCTCGCGAAGGCCCAGGCCAAGAACTGGTACGACAATGGCGTGTACGTGATCTTCTCTGCTGCTGGTGGTACCGGCAGCGGCACGATCGCCCAGGCCAAGGAGTACAGGAGCCAGGGCAAGAACGTCTGGGCTATCGGTGTTGATTCCGATCAGTACGAAGACGGCGTCTATGCCGATGGCAAGTCCGCTGTTCTGACCTCCATGCTCAAGCGCGTTGAAGTCGCCACGAAGCTCGCCCTCACCCAGGTGAAGGACGGCACTTTCGCCGGCAACCAGACCATTACCCTCGCCCTCAAGGACGATGGCTGCGGTTTCAGCGACAAGAACACCGAGCTCGGTGCTGACATTGTTGCCAAGATCAACGATGCGAAGGCCAAGATCATTTCCGGCGATGTGAAGGTCATTCCGACCTATGCCGATGCCAAGGCCGCCGGTGCGGTTCCTGACAATCTCCAGGCCAGCGACAAGCAGTAATCTTTCTTTTCTGCAAGTATGACCTAAGAGGCGGACGTCCTTTCGGGCGTCCGCCGTTTTTATCCTCAAACACAAGTGGACCAGGATATGAGTGGAAATGAAAAAGCGGCGGTGCCGCAGAGCAATGCGAAGCAGGGGTCCGGCAGTGAGCGTTATGCGATTGAGATGCTTGGAATTACGAAGGTATTTCCAGGCGTTGTCGCCAACGACGGTGTAACGCTTCGCGTCAAAGAGAATGAGATACACGCAATCCTGGGCGAAAACGGCGCAGGAAAGTCGACTCTCATGTCCATTCTCTTCGGACTCTATGAACCGGACGGCGGAAAGATTCTCGTAAAGGGCAAAGAAGTAAAAATTCACGACCCCAACGAGGCGACTGCGCTCGGAATTGGAATGGTGCATCAGCACTTCAAGCTTGTGCACAATTATACTGTCACCGAAAATATTATTCTCGGAATGGAGCCGCGCACCAGAGCCGGCAATGTCGATATCGCGAGCGCATGCAAGCGTGTCGGCGAGCTTTCGGAACGCTACGGCCTGTCGGTCGACCCGAAGGCTATAATAGACAACATTACTGTCGGAATGCAGCAGCGTGTTGAAATACTCAAAATACTCTATCGCAATGCCGATATTCTTATTTTCGATGAACCGACAGCCGTTCTAACCCCCCAGGAAATTGACGAGCTGATGCAGATTCTGAAGCTCCTCAAGGCCGAGGGCAAGACAATTATTCTTATTACCCATAAGCTCAAGGAAATAAAAGAAGTAGCCGAGCGCTGCACTGTGCTGCGCCGCGGCAAATATATCAGCACTTTTGATGTCGCCACCACCAATGAGCAGCAGATGGCCGAGATGATGGTCGGCCGCGCGGTCAAGTTCAAAGTGGACAAGGGTCCCGCCAAGATAGGCCCCGTGGTATTGAATGTCGAGAATCTGACTGTGATGGGCGCGAAGGGTGTGCCCGCGGTAAAGAACCTCTCCCTCGAAGTTCACGCGGGCGAAGTGCTCGGCGTCGCGGGCGTCGATGGAAACGGCCAGTCGGAGCTGATCCAGGGTCTGACAGGGCTTCTGCCTGTCCAGTCCGGAAAGATTGTTCTGAATGGCGAGGACATTACGCACGCCAGCATCAAGGAAAGAATTCTGAAAGGCATGGGCCATGTGCCCGAAGACCGCCAGAAACACGGCCTTGTCCTGCCCTTCAGACTCGACGAAAACGTAGTGCTCAAGGATTTTGACAGACAGCCCTACTCTTCCAGGGCTGGCATTCTTAACTTCGGGCCTATTGCCGAGCGCGGGAAAAAACTTATCGAACAGTTTGATATCCGCGCGGGTGAGGGACCTGCCACAATTGTGAAGACCATGTCGGGCGGCAACCAGCAGAAAGTTATTATCGCGCGGGAGATAGACCTCTCGCCGAAACTGCTGATTGTGGCCCAGCCTACGCGCGGTCTCGATGTAGGCGCTATCGAATACATCCACAAGCGCATTATCCAGGAGAGGGACAAGGGCAGAGCCATTCTGCTTGTGTCTTTCGAACTGGATGAGATTATGAGCCTCTGCGACCGCATTGCCGCCATTTCGAAGGGCGAGATTGTCGGTGTTGTGAATGGTGAAGACGCCGAGGAATACCAGATCGGCGCCATGATGGCGGGAGTCAAACTCGACAAAAAGCCGGCCGCCGCGAAAATTCAAGGAGGGGCCTGATGCCGGAGCTTAAGAAAGAGGAGACAAAGGCCGAAACCATCAAGAAGAGCGCTCTGAGCGCCTTTGCCGGCTCTGATGGGGCCATTTCGATCCTTGTAGTAGTTCTGGGCTTTGTCTGCGGCACAGTTCTGATCTGGGCTGTCGGACGGGACCCGGGCAATATGTATGCTTCCCTGCTCCAGACGCTGACGGGCTATGATGTGCTCCGCGGCACCTGGAACGCGAGATATATCGGCGAGTGGCTCACCGCCTCTCTGCCCCTCGTTCTCTGCGGTCTCGCCATGGGCTTCCCGGCCCGCACCGGTCTTTTTAACATCGGCGCCGAGGGCCAGTACATAATGGGCATGACAGTTGCCCAGTTTGTGGCTCTCTATGGCCCCAAGGTGCCCGGCCTGCACTGGCTGCTCGCCCTCCTCGCCGGCGCTCTCGCAGGCGCTATCTGGGGAGGCGTTGTCGGCTGGCTTAAAGGAAAGTATCAGGTATCCGAGGTTGTCGCGACCATTATGCTGAACTATGTGGCCTACTACCTCTCGCGCTTCTTTACGATGCTGATCCCCGAAGCCAATACCTACAAGACTCAGAACTTCCCGAAGACTGCCCTGCTCACCGATCCCTTCCTGGACAGGATCACCAATGATTCGAGACTGGGAATCGGGCTCTGGGTAATGCTGATCTGCTGCGTGATCTACTGGTTTATTATCGAGCGCACAAAGCTCGGATTCCAGCTCCGCGCGACCGGCTTTAACCGCGAGGCCGCGAGATGCTCGGGCATTAAGGTTACCCGCAGTCTGACCATTTCGATGGCTATAGCGGGTGCTTTCGCCGGCCTCGCCGGCGTTGTAGTGGCTCTCGGCTCCTTTAACTACGGACGCGTTATTTCGAGTCAGGACGGCTACGGCTTTAACGGCATCGCCGTCGCACTCGTGGGAAACAGCACCGCGGGCGGCACACTCGCCGCCGGCCTTCTCTTTGGAATGCTCGCCTCTGCCCAGCCTCTGATGCAGTCCCGCAATATTCCAAAAGAGATAACTATGATTATCTCCGGCCTTGTTGTCGTGTTTATCTCCCTCAGAGCCGGATTCAGGATGATTATCGAGTGGCGTGAAAGACGCGCCGCCCAGCAGAAGAGAGGTGAGCGCGATGATTAACATAATCGGAATGCTGCCGTCCATCCTCATGATTGTCGCCCCGATTATGATCGCGGCTATCGGAGGCATGTTCTCCGAGCGTTCCGGAGTCACCAACATCGGTCTTGAGGGCCTTATGGGCTTTGGCGCCTGGGCGGCTGCCACAACGCATGTGCTGCTCGAAGGCCGCATAGCCGGATCGGTCTGGATTGGCCTGCTTATGGCCGTTGCGATCGGCATGCTGGTCTCCCTGGTTCATGCCTATGCTTCGATAAGCCTGAACGCCGACCAGACTGTCTCCGGCACGGGCATCAACCTGCTCGCAACCGGCGCCACGGTCTTCCTCGATCAGATTATTTTCAAGCAGGACCGCACCGAGCCTTTTAAGATGGGCATGATGCCCGGGCCCGGCGGCATCTATCCGACGGCATATATCGCCCTCGCCCTGCTCTTTATTACCTGGTTTGTGCTCTACAAGCGGCCTATCGGCCTCCGCATCAGGGCCTGCGGCGAGCATCCGGCCGCCGCCGCTTCGGCGGGCGTCGATGTGCGCAAGCTCCGCTATCTGGCCGTGCTCGTATCGGGCGCCCTCGCGGGCCTCGCGGGCGGCTGCATAGTGCTGACCGAGACCATCCAGTACACGAATATGACGATAAACGGCTCGGGCTTCATCGCCCTCGCCGCTGTCTCCTTCGGGCGCTGGACGCCAAAGGGCGTGAGTGGCGCGAGCCTTCTCTTCGGCACGGCCATGGCCCTTTCGATCTACATGGTCAATATTGAGGGGCTGCGCTTCCTGCCGCCTGAGTTCTTCAATATTCTGCCCTATATAATCACGCTTGTTACGCTGATTATCTTCTCGGGCAAGGACTACACGCCGCGCGCCGACGGTCTGCCCTACGAGAAGGGCGGAAGCTGAAAAATGTAGGGAAGAGCCCCCGGAATGTGGGGAAGAGAACCCCCGGTTTCGAGCCGGGGGTTCTCCTCCCCACTCCCCTCTGTTCCTCTGCGCGACCAGGGGCTCTGCCCCTGGACCCCGCCTGATTTGGCAAAAGAGCCGCCCTCGATGGGCGGCTCTTTTGCTATACGGGCAACGCTCAGCGGATGGCTGTGACAGCTCTCGGAAGCGGGGGCGGCAGCCCCGCTTCCGAGAGCGAAACTGGGTTTGAATATGGGATGGTTTTCGCAGGATAGGGACGGGAAGGATAATTTGAGGCTGGAGATAGATGGCCTTTGTTTACGCAGCGGCGCTGCGCGCGCTGGCCCCTTTGTAAGAGTCTGGGAGGGTGAGGATGTCTTTGGGGCTGGCGATGGATGGGCTCTGTTTACGCAGCGGCGCTGCGCGCGCTGGCCCCTTTGTAAGAGTATGGGAGGGTGAGGATGTCTTTGGGGCTGGCGATGGATGGGCTCTGTTTACGCAGCGGCGCTGCGCGCGCTGGCCCCTTTGTAAGAGTATGGGAGGGAAGGGATGTCCTGGGGCTGGTGGTTTTGAGAAGACCTTTGGCTGTCTGGAGGGGCATGGTGCGCTGGTCTTGCTTTTTGTCGGGGGTTTTCGCTAGGCTTATGGGGTATGACATGGGCGCGGCCGGGGCCGCGGCATGGCAGAAAGGCTGGGCTATTCTATGATTCGTCATGATCCGAGTCTCGATAACTACAAGTACGGAACGCCGCACAATACGGCGAAGGCCGGGGATATCGCGAAGACGGTGCTGATGCCTGGTGATCCGCTCAGGGCCAAGTTTATCGCGGACAATTATCTTGAGAATGTGAAGCAGTTCAATTCGGTGCGCAACATGTTCGGTTTTACTGGCACTTTTAAGGGCAAGAAGGTGTCGGTGATGGGTTCGGGTATGGGCGGGCCTTCGATGGGGATTTATTCCTATGAACTGTTTGCTTTTTATGGGGTTGAGAATATTATCCGCATTGGCACCTGCGGCGGTTTTATCCCCGAGGTCGATGTGGGCGATATTGTGATGGCGGAGACGGCGAGCACTGATTCAAACTATGCTTCGCAGTACAAGCTGAATGGCACTTTCAGTCCCTGCGCGGATTTCAATCTGCTCGAAGCGGCTGCAAATTCCGCGAAGGCGCATAAGTACCGCTACTGGGTGGGAGGGGTGCTGTCTTCGGATGTGTTCTCCCTCTATTCAGCGCTGAGTCCTGAAGAGAGCTGGAAGCGCTGGGCTGATATGGGATGTGCGGCGACGGATATGGAGTGCTATGCGCTCTACTGCAACGCGGCCTATCTGAGGAAGAAAGCGCTTGCGATGTTTACCTGCTCGGACTCGAATGTCTCGCGGAAGGAGATGAGTCCTGAAGAGCGGCAGACGGCGCTGACTCATATGTTCGATGTAGCGCTTGAGATAGCCTGAAGCTTTCTATTTTGAACTGAAGGGCGCCGCTCTTTTCTGCAAAGGGCGGCGCCCTTTTTTGCGGCCTGCGCGGGCGGGGCTGCGGGCCTAGGGCTGCTCGCTGTAGCTGATATGCACGGGGCGGGAGGGGAAATCATCCTGGGGCGAGATGACGGCGATATAGCCGTCAGCGCCTGAAAGTCTGTAGCTGCTTTCGTTCGGGGTAAAGCGCGACACCTCGACTCTATTGAAGCTGAGGATAAAATCGCGGCCGCTCAGGCCAAGGCCTATGGTGTTGGCCTGGTTGTAGCCGAGTTTTAGATTGAGGGAGGATTTCCAGACTTTGATATAGCTGAAGCTGCTGCCCACTGCCTCGCCTATGGCGTATTCGCCCTTCGTGTTTATAAGCACGATAAGCATTTTCTCGAGGCTGCCGTCCGGCTGTGCATCCTGGTGGCAGAAGAGTATGCCATATCCCGCAGTCGCGTCGCCTTCCAGCTTGTTGACTGTGACAAGGCGGCCTGCAAAGGGATTCTGCACGGCAGAGTTGAGGGTCCAGAGGGAATAGCCTGATTGTGTTATATATGATGGATCAGAGGTGGAGAAGTCGAAACTTCTGCTGCCTGTCCCCGAAGACTCGACGAAGAGGCTGTCGGCCCGGCCCGAGGAAGCCCCGCCGCCTGCGGGGTCTGAGGGGCTGCTTCCGGTTGAGTTTGACGGGGCGGAGCCGGGAAGCCTGCAGCAGGACAGGGACAGGGCGAGCAGGAAAAACAGCTGGAATATGCGGTATCCGCGTTTCATAAGTTCTCCTTACAGGGCTGCAATATCGTGGAGTGTCACGGTATAGCGGATAACGCTGCCGCCAGCGCCTCCGCCGACGATAAAGTACTCGGGCCGGGGGAAGAGCCTGAAATACAGCGTCTTTTCCGTGTAGTCGAAATTGCTGATATAGAGGTCCTGGTTGTTGCTGAAGTTGATGGAGAGGCTGCCTTTCTGCTGGAAGGAGAGCCAGACAATATTGCTCGAGTCGAGATTGTTGAGCTGGTTGACAAGGAGGGCGGCCCTCATTCGCGGCGGAACTTTGATGGAATACCAGTCCACATCGGCGAGCTCCGAGCCATCGGCTGCACGGTAATAATAGATGTTGGCTTCTTTTGCGCAGCCGATATCTACAGCCGAATCCTCGCTGTCGTTGGGCTCATAGACATCGCCCGTGACCGAGCTCATCATTCCAAGGCCTGAGGCCGAGGGGCCGAAGCTGCGGCCTTCCCAGAGTTTGGTGATGCGGAAACGGTAGAAGGTGCTGTCGGCGCTGCCCTTTAATTCGCAGCCGAGGAGGCCGCCTCTGTAGAGCTCCTGCCAGCCGCTGCTTCCCGAACCCGCCGCGCCAGAGCCCAGGCTTCTGTACTCGAGGAGATAGCTCTCTGCCCTCGGATCCGCATCCCAGCTTATGGATATGCTGAGCGGCTTTTTAAAGGACTCCACGCGGGGCGCGGCGGCTGTTTCAAGGTCGGACGAATCCCTTGTGAGCACAGGGAGAAGGCCTGCGTTTTTGCAGGATGAAAGGAAGAGGAAGGGCGGCAGAAAGAGGAGAGGCAGCATTTTTATACGCATTATGATGACTCCTTTGCGGGGCCGGCCCCGCCGGCCCCGCTCTCCCAGCCGGGCGCAAAGCTGAAAAAGATGCCGGGGCTGAGCTCCAGAAGCGGCTCAGCAAAGAAGAGACAGCTGAAGCCGCATTCAATTCCACAGGAGAAGAGCGGAGAAAATTGATAGCCCGAGCCAATAAAGGCAGAAAAGCCGGCACCGACTCCATAGCCCAGGTATTCGCCCGTGTATTTTCGGGACTGATCGAGGATCTCGAATTCGACAAGGGGAGCGATGCCGGCATCGAGAAAAAAGCCCCTGCCCAGGCTGACCGCGAGGTCGGCGGGCAGACTGAGGCGGATGCAGTGCAGAAAGGCGGGCTCATAGGCTTCGCCGTTCATGCCGGCGGCATATTCCAGCCTGAGTCCGAGCCCCACAGAGGCCTCGCGGCCCCAGAGATCAAGCAGCCAGGGCCCGGGCACATAGCGGACTCTGAGCCCGCCTTCGCAGATGCCTCTGAGGCCGGGGCCCCAGGCCCCAATGGGCGTCCACCAGGCCGCTGAAAAGCCGAGAGCAAGAAGACGCCGCTCCGGCATCATTTTCTTTTCGGCCCAGCCCATGGCTCCATTGAAAAAATCCTCTATCTTTGCGCTGAGATCGGCGGTAAAGCGTTCCGCATGGGCTGAATCGTCGGCAGCCAGGAATGATGCTATCTGGGCGCGGTCATCCCGGGAGATGAGCCTGAGCTCTGCCGAAAGGACGCCCGAATCATCCTTGATGTAGCCATAGATAAGATATTCATAGCTGTTTTTCTGGCAGAGACGCATGGCTTCGAGAAAGGACGAGGGAAGCCCCGCGTCCCTGCCTGAAGCCACAAAGCGGATGCCGCCGCGGTCGAAAGCGCGGTTCAGCGAGAAGATAAGCTTTTCCTCGATGGCCGATGCCGATGAGCCCGGATCCTGACAGAGGGGAGCCACATAGACCTCATAGGCCGATGCGCGGCAGAGAAAGACAAGAGCACAGAGAACCAGAGCGGCCAGACGCAGGCAGCCTTTCATTTCAGGGCTCCTCCTTTTTAGGCGGATTGGAGGCAGCGATTGCCGCCGCGAGGGAAGCGGTATCGGCATCGCCGGGTTTGAGCGCGGCCGCCCGCTCTATATAGCCGGCCGCAAGGGCGCTGTCGCCCGAATAGAAAGCACACTCGGCGGCCTCCCTGAAGACAGAGGCATCGTCGGGCTTTTTTTCGCAGAGGCGGGCAAAGCAGGCGAGCGCAGGCGGCCAGTCCTGGCGGTCGGCATAGATAAGCCCGAGGAGCTCGAGAGGGCCGGCGCTGTCCTGATCGGCCTCGGGAAGGCCTTTGAGCTCCGCCATCACCTGTGCCTGTGTCCTGCTGTCGGAGGGATTTATCCTGTAGAGGGAGAGGGCATGTCTGTAGTGGTAGGCCGAATTGCCGGGCCAGGATTCGCAGAGAAGGCCGTAGTCTTTGACGGCGGCTTCGAAATGTCCGGAGCTGAAGGCGTCGGCTGCCTCTTTTTCGGCCCTGATTCTGAGCACGGTGTCAGTGCCTGCTGCAGGCACTGAGGCCGCAGCAGGCGCCGGCATGCCGGAATCCGAAGAAGCGGAGGAGCTTCCGAGCAGGGCGGAGATGCCTCCGATATCGGCCTTCATGCTCTCTACTCCATTTGAGATTGAAGAGATCTTCGGAACAATGCGCCTTGAGTCGGCTCTGATCCGGGACTCGGTCCTTGACATCCGGCTGTCGAGGTTTTCGGCGAAGAATGAGCGCTGGGAAGTGAGCTCCGATTCAAGGCGCAGGAGCCGCCCGTCTATGGCCGCATAGCGCGCGTCGAGCTGCGAAAGCGAAGCACGGAGCCAGAAGAAAAAACCCGCTGCGGAGCAGAGCAGGAGAATGAGAGCGGCAGCCGCCGCGATACGGCCTTTGTTCATTGTTTATTCTCCTCTGCGGCTTTTTTTAATGCGTCGAGCCGTTCCGCCGCCTCGGGATCGCTCTCCAGTCTGAGGTATGCCTCAAGCTCTGCCGCGGCGCCCGGGGCGTCGCCGAGTTCGTACTGGAGGATATCGGCGAGGAAGAGATGGATAGATGCCTCATCCTGACCCGAGCCGATGAGGGATCGGAGGATACGGGCGGCCTCCCCGCTTTTTCCCTGTCTGTAAAAGACGACAGCCCTGAGGTAGAGGGCAGCCGGATCCGGGCAGATGCCGGGAATGCCGTCCCTCCGGTCGAGCAGGGCAAGGGCCTCTTTCCAGCGTCCGCCAGACGCCTCCTTTTCGGCTGCGTCGACGAGCTCGGAGGCGGAGCGGGCCTTGAGATAGACAATCTGTTCGGGATTATCATAGTTGAACGAAAGCGTAATAGCCTCCCAGCCCTCCTTCGATGCGGAGATTTTATGATCTCCACGCGCGACGCACTGGAACACAAAGCGGCCGTTTATATCGCTCCGCGCGGAGAGGGAGCCGTCGAGTGAGAGGAGCATATCGGCGACAGGACGGCTGTCGGCATCGTAGATCATGCCATTGAGCGGCATGCCCTCATCGGCCGGGCTGCCGGGGTGGGAGACAGAGCCGGCTGTGGCGCAGGCCGAGCAGAGCAGAGCGAGAAGAGCGCAGGCAGCAGGGAAAAACACTCTATGGCCCATTTTACCTTCCTCTGACCTCATAGGCCTTTCCATCTATGCGCACAATAGAACCTCCGCCTTCGGCTGGAAGCTTGAGCACGGCCCCCGTTCTGTCGTTCCGCACAAAGAGCCAGGGACGCCCATCGGAATCCTCGAAGGCGCCAAGGCGGTGAAGCCAGTCGGCAGCCTCGGGCGCGGAATCTCGAGGAGAAACCGCGGGCCCGGCGGGCCGCTGGGACCGCGGCGGGAGAGCCGTGGCTGGGCCAAAAAGCCGGGCAAGGGCTTCGGGCGCCAGGAGCCCCTGGCCGGCTGCCCCGGCCCCGTGATTGCCCATGCCGCCGGCAGAGGGTGCCGGAACCAGAGCAGGAAGCTCCGATTGGACGGAGGCCGGTGGCGCTGCGCTTTTGGATCCGGGAGCAGCCCTCTCCGCACTCATTCTGGCAGAGCGCGAGGCCCAGTCGGGATTGGCGAGCAGCCAGACAGCCAGAAAAGCACAGAGAACAAAGAAGACAAGAGCCGGAAGAAGAGCCGGCTTAAAAGAGCGGCGCATCATGGAGCAAGCCTTAGAACTACGTTCAACTCCGATGAATCCGGAACTGCGCGGAAATCAGCGTAGGGGAAGCGCCAGCCGCGGACTTCTGCAGCCTCCCTCAGGAAGGCAAAGAGGGCGGCCGGCTGACAGGAGAAACTGAATTCGTAGAGGGGCGCATCAAGACTGCGGTAAGACGCCGGCACTATGCCATGCCTTCTGCAGAGAGATAAGACAGAGGCGCAGAAAGCCGGTCCCTCTTCTGCCCCGCCTGAGCCGCAGGAAGCCTGAGCCTGCTTCGCGGCGGCCAGCCTGTCGTTTACCGCATCGAGACGGGCCCTGGCGGCAGCCTCGCCTATTGTCAGGGAAGAGAGCTTCTGTATGCGCGCCGAACAGCGCTCTGTCTCGGCCCTGAGCTCGGAGAAACGCCCGATAAAGAGAAATATGGCGAGGGCAAGCCCGGCCGCGGCGGCAACAATACCGAGAAGTCTGAGAAGACGCTTTTCTTCCGCATTCATCGCGACCAGCCTCCCGAGAGGATATAGCTCTCTACGCCGTCTCCGAGCGGCTTTGATTGAACGAGGCGGAGCGAAGAGAAGTGTCCCGATGCCTCAAGGCGCCCAAGAGAGGCGAGAGGATCAGGCCCCCTGACCTCCAGTCTGAAGCTGCCATCGGCACAGTTAAAGGAGACAATGCGGCTCCCAGAAGGAAGGCCCGCGCCAATAGAAGAGAGCAGAGCGTAGAGATCGGGGCCGCGCGCCTTTAGATATTCAGCATACTGCCTTTCTTTTGCCTCGGATTCCTCGACAAGACGCAGGGTCCTGCCATTTTCGGTCTGGAGAGCGGCGAGCCTTTCCCATTCGCGGTCCCTCTCCCTTTCGAGTGAAGAGAGGGCGAGCAGCGCAGATAGGCCAAGGAGGAGAAAACCGCCGCCCCAGAGGACTAATCCCAGCTTTGCGCGGCCGGAGAGCCGGCTGCCCTTCCGTCCGAACACCGTTATTCCCTCGGGGAGGAGGGAGGAGAGCCTCTCTTCAAGGCTGAAACATTTTGTGCCGGATGGAAGAAGGCCCGGGAGTTCCGCGCTGGATTCCTTTCCCGAGCTCTCCGATATCCAGAGCTCGAGGTCGGCGGGAAGCCCTCCTTCGGAGAGAGAGGCAAGGTCGGCCTTGAGATCGGGTCCGCGCATAAGGCTGCGGCCCGAGACAAAGCCTCCAGCCCCGAAGCAGTCGGCAGATGCCCAGTCTTTGGTCCAGACAATGCAGGCCCAGCTTTCCCTGCCCCCGCGCGAGCGGAGGGCGGCAAGCGTACTCGAGAGAAGCGGAGACACCCCTTGTGCCGGTCTGACAAAGACAAGATATGAATTCTTCTCTGTATTCTGCCTGACAAAATCGATATCGGCCCTTTCGAGGTCGCCCGGATAGAGCGGCAGAAGGCGGTAGCGGATGGCGGCCGCAAGCTTTGATTCGGGAAGCGGAGGCAGCTCAAGCGGATAGATCCCGATATCGGGCCGGGGCAGAAGCGATGGAATGCTCATCTTCCTACCCCCGCTTCGATGATTTTTAATGAGCCGCGCCCGGCGTCGGGCGATGCGGCTGCGATAAGATATACACTGCTTCGAACGCCTCCGCGGCCTGCCAGCGCGGCAGAGGCACGCCAGAACCAGGTGCGCACACCGAGATACTGATAGAGACCGCCCCGAGCCCCGGGGCCGGCATTGGAGGAGCCGCCCTCACTCCGGCCCGACTGGTCCTCTTCCGGAGCGCCAGCTGCCGAGCACAGACGCCTGAGCTCCTCCATATCGATGGTGGCTGAAGCGCGCGAAGCTGCGAGGGCAGCCGCCAGGGCACGGGGATCGGCGATGCCAAAGGGCTTATAGGAGAGAATGCCCTCGAGAAGCTCCTCGGAGGCAAAATTGACATTGCAGAAAGGAGAAGCCGAAAGAGCCGGCCAGAGCTCCAGAGCCCGGCCTCCCAGATAGTTTTTGGCCCCCTCGGAGCTGAAAACGCGCTTCTGGGCTCTTTCTGCGGCAAGGCCAAAACTGAAGGCAGAGGCCTCTGCCCCGATATCGGAGCTCCCCGCGGAAGGAGAGCGCAGGGATGCATAGAGGGAACAGAGGGAGGAGGGCTCATCGACATTGATATTGGCCCAGCTGTAAAGGCCAATATCGCCGCGGCGCGATGGCACAAAGATATCATAATACTGAGAAATATCGGAGGCGGGGCCTTCGCTGGCCCTCAGCGCCGAAAGATCACCGCTTGAGCCCGATGCCAGCCAGAACTGGAGATCTGATTTTTCGAGAAGATCGAGAGAGACAAGGTTCGGGTTGAGCCTGCTCGAGACATCCTCGAGGCTGAGCTCTATGCCGTCCGCACGGGGGGCGGAGACAAGAGTCCAGACCGGATCGAAGGGCCCGTCGCAGCCGGGACTGCCCTCTTTAAGGGCATCGAGAAGGGAGCCGGCCGCGCCTCTGAGCGCCGTCTCCATGGCTGCGGCTTCGCTGTTCCTCAGTGCACGCTTTTTTGCCGCGCCCGCATAGGCAGCGCCGCCTGCAAGGCAGGCCGCGAGAAAGATAAGCACTATGAGAAAGAGTCCGCTCGCCGAACCCTGCCCGCCGCGGGAGATTTGGCGCCTATTCATGGGCATACTCGAGCGGCGCAGAGCCGAAGCGCGCATCGAAAACGCAGTCTCTGCCGCCGACTCTGCAGCGGAGCTCGAGACCCCGGGCGAAACCGCCGCCCGATCTGAGAAGCGAGGCAGAGACAAGGCTGAGACCCTTGAAAATGCGCGGGCCATCCGGCCCTGAAATACGGATAGCCCCGGGGAGACTTTCGATTCTGAGCTCCGAGGCCCTGAGCCCGCAGCAATAGGAGAGAGCATAGGATGAGGGCCCCGAGACCTTCAGGTCGAAGGAGCGCTCCCAGTAGGGCGGCCTTATGCTGAGCACCGCAGCCCTGAAGGCCTCTTCGAAAGCAGCGGTGCAGGAGGCATCGGAGAGGAGAGCCGCCGAACGCCGCAGAGAGCCGAAACTCCCCGAGGCAAAGCCCGAGAGTGCGAGGGCGAGAAGGGCAATAATCAGGAGGGAGACCAGAGCCTCGACAAGAGTAAAGCCCTCAGTCCTGGCTTTGGCATCAGGGCGAGAGCTCATCGAGACCTTCCCTGACAAGACGGTTCCTCTCCGAGAGCCCCGAGAGTTCGTCCGAAAAGGCGGCAGCCGAAAAACGCGATAGCAGGCTGATGCCCGGCACAAGGGCCGAGGCGAGCAGGGCGCAGATAAGGAGCGCGCAGAGAGCGTCGGCAAGAAAACTGCCTTCATTTTTCCCAGGAGGAGATATCCGCATTCGCGCCCTCCCCGCCCTCGCGGCCGTCGGCCCCGAGCGAACGGATGCCATAGGGAAGCCCCGATACGCCGGGACAGCTGTATTCGTAGGGCCTGCCCCAGGGATCGGGCCCCACAGGCTTGTTTATATAGGGCCCTCTCCAGCCCATGCCCGCCGGAACGCCCTCCGCGCTGGAATCGGAGGGCTTCTGCCAGAGCACCGAAAGCCCCTGATCCGCTGTGGGATAGGATCCCATATCCATATAGTATGAATCGAGGGCAAGAGCGTAGGTCTCTATCTGGCTGCGGGCAGAGACCTCTTTGGCCCTGTCTATATAGCGGAATGCCATAAAGCCGACACTCGTGCTGAGGATGAGTATTATCGCGATAACTATGAGGGTTTCGATAAAAGTCCAGCCGCCCTCTGAATCCGGATATTGAGACATGTCAGAAACCTCCCGCCGGCCTAGAAGGCCGCTTCGTAGAGAGAAAAAAGAGGCAGAACAAAGACAAATATGAGAACAATTATGAGAATACCGACTGCGAGGATGAGCAGGGGCTCGATCCAGGCCATAAAGCGGGACAGAATACGCTCTACTTCGCCCGAGTAGTAGCGCCTGAGCTGGCCGAAAACAGCCTCAACCTGTCCCGAACGCTCTCCTATCGCCGCCCAGTCGGCGAGGCGCCCCGGTATTTCAGGCCGCGAGCGCAGAGCCTCCGAAAGCGGAAGCCCGCGCGAAAGCGCCGCCGCGCAGGAATCAAGGGCGGCCCGGTAGGCGGCATTGGGCACGACAGCCGCGGCTGCTCCAATGCCCTCGCTTAGCGGCACAGAGCCCGCCGCAAGCGTCTCCATCGCCGAGCAGAATTCGAGGGAACAGAGACTCGACAGAAAGCCCCCGGCAAGCGGAAGTCTGAGCGCGAAGGCATCGGCCTTTACGGCGCTCTCCCCGCCCTTCCGCCGCATCGCGAGAGCCCAGAAAAGAGCGAGCCCCGCCAATGCAAAGACAAGAATAATGCCGCCGAAGACAAGCTCCATGGCAAGCCCGCTCCGGCGCATCTGTGCCGCGCCGCTTCCGCCGAAACTCTCGAAAAAGGCGCTGAGCCTCGGAATGAGAATAAAGGCTATGGCAGCCGCCCCTGCAAGGGCGAGCACAAGGACGGTGAGGGGATAGAATGAAGCCCCCGCGATTTTATCTCTGAGCGCCTTGCGCTCGAGGAGATAGGCCGAGAGCCTCTGCATGACAGTCTGGACTGAACCTACCCTCTCGCCCAGGGCCACCATGCCCCTGTAAAAGGGTGAAAAACAGCCCCCTTCCTTTTCGAGAGCCCCAGAAAACGAGGAGCCCGCCGCGATGGAATTGCGCAGAGCTATGATAAGTTTCTGGAGCTCCGAGCCCTGCCGGGCAGCCTTCGAGGCGATTTCGAGCGCGTCGCCCAGAGGAAGCCCCGAGTCGAGGAGAGCGCTGAGCATCTGGGTAAAGTCGATTGCCAGAGCCCTGCCCCGCTTTTTATTTCTCCGCCGGGGCTGAGAGTCCGGGCCGGGCGGCAGAAGCTCTGCCGATACAAGGAAGGAGGAGCCGGATGCGTATTCGGCAGCAAGGGCGCCGACACTCCCCGCCTCGCGCCGCTCTGTATGGAGCCTTCCGCGCGCATCCGATACTTCGCAGATATAGGAGGGCATTAGAAACAGAGCTCCCTTTCGAGCTCGCCTATCGAGGTGAGCCCGGCAAATGCTTTTTTAAGCCCGTCCGAAGCCATTGAAACCATACCCCGCCCGGCAAGACAGGCAGAAAGCGCTGAAGCCCGCTCGCCGCGGCCAATAAGCTCCTCGAGCTCCTCGTCGACAAGGAAACCCTCGGAGATAAGAAGCCGGCCCCTATACCCGGAACCGCCGCATGCAGAGCAGCCCTGGGCCCCATATACAGGGCCCTCTGCGAGCCCGCAGCTTTTTATGAAGGCCCTCTCCTCGGCACCTGCTTCGAGAGGCTGCCTGCATGCGGGACAGAGCTTCCGCACAAGACGCTGCGCGAGCACCCCCCTGAGCACAGAGGCAGCAAGATAGGATTCGACACCCATATTTCTGAGCCTTGTGACAGCGGAAACACTTGAATTGGTATGAAGCGTCGAGAGCACCAGATGCCCCGTCATGGCGGCGCGCACTGCGAGAGCCGCAGTGGCGGGATCGCGTATCTCGCCCACCATGATTACATCGGGGTCCTGTCTGAGAACGCGTCTGAGCACCGTATCGAAGCCGAGCTTTATATGCTCGTTAGTCTGAATCTGGCTTACTCCGTCGATGAGATACTCGACAGGATCCTCGATAGTAATAACTTTGAGCTTTTCGGTGGAGATGACCCTGAGCATGGCGTTGAGCGTTGTTGTCTTGCCCGAACCCGTCGGCCCCGTAACAAGGATAAGCCCGTAGGGCATGCGGATGAGCTTTTGGATAATGGAATACTGCTCCGGACTGAAGCCGAGCTCGGGCAGAGTGAAAGCGGAGCCCGAACGGTTGAAAAGCCTGAGCACAATGGATTCGCCCTCGGCAGTCGGCACAATGGACACGCGGAGATCGACCCTGTCCGAATCGAGCCCGACCGATATGCGCCCGTCCTGCGGCAGCCGCTTCTCCATGACATTGAGCGCCGCCATAACCTTGATACGTGTCGATATAGCAGGGAAGAGACTCTTGTCGAGCACTTTTTCGGTGCGCAGAAAGCCATCCACCCTGCAGCGCACGCGGAGACTGTTTTCGAGAGCCTCGATATGTATATCGGATGCCCCCTCCCGGAGAGCGTCGATAATGATGGAATTGACCAGATTGACAATGGGAGCGTCGGAGCTCGGCCTGTCGAGCTCCATCTTTTTCTCGGGAGTGCCCTGCCCCAGCCCCGCCTCGCCTGCCGAAGCCGGGGCTCCCTTATTTCCAATATAGGCAGCGAAATCGGCCCTGTCGATATCGACAAAATGGACCTGCTTGAGCCGGTGGAAGTTGGAGAGACTGTTCCTGATACCGCTGTCGAAACCAGGGGCAATGCCTATCCAGATTTCCGCCTGATTTTCCCTGAGCTTTATGGCCCCGCGGGCAGCCATGAAGTCGGGCGAATACTGGGCCCTGCCCTCGGGCAGAGGTTCATAATCCGCGATGCTCACCGGATGGCCCCTTTGATCCGGGGACGGACAAAGGCATTGTAATATTTCTCCATCTTGATGCCCGGGAGAGCCGCGTCTTCGGGAAGCCCATAGCTGACATGGGGGACAATATAGATGTCGAAATACGTCTCCTCGTCGGTGAGCGTGCGCGACGTGAAGAGGTAGCCGATAAGTGGAATATCTCCGAGCAGCGGTACCTTTTTGACCGTGACACTCTTGTCCCGCTCGCGGAGCCCGCTGATTACCACAGGCACACCCGAAGGAGTGCGCACCTGGGTGCTGACCACCTTTTCCGTGGTTGGGGGCAGCACAGCCGTATCGCTCGACTGACTCTGTCCCTGCTTCGAAATGGTAGAGGAGACAGTCATAGTTATCATATTATCGCCGGAGACCCAGCCGTTAATGGCCAGGATGAGACCTGAGGTTATCTCCCTCGTGGCACCCGAATAGACATATTTCTTTTTATCCGAATCCCAGCTCGCCTCGGCGTAGCGGTAGGTGCTCGTGTTCTGGAATTTGACATCCTGCCCCGAGAGAGCGCTTAGGCTTGTATCCGCGAAAATATAGGCGAGAGAATTGGAGAGCTCGAGACTGAGCTGGACCGAATAGAGCAGCCCGAACTGGGACACAGCATCGAAGTTGAGACTGAGAAGCGAGGCGAGCCCCGCCACAAGACTCTCGCTCCCGGAAGCCGTAGTCGCACTCACATTTTCGGACCAGTTGAGCCCGTCGCTCTTCTGATGCTGGATAACCAGAACCTCGTAGCGTATCTGCGGCCGGGGCCTGTCTATAAGTTCCTTCTCTCTGAGAAATGCCTGACGCTTTTCTTCCGAGCCCACAAAGAATACAAGGGAGGGATCGCCCGACTCGAGAATATCGTCCTTGGAAACAGAGGGCGGCAGATGCCTGAGGAGATCCTCGCTCTTTATATAGCTGAGCCGCACCGGAACTCCCTGATTCTTTTTATCGAGGAGGAGAAGATAGGCGGAGAGCGGCCCCGCACCGTCCGGAGGCATAAGACAGACAAAGGAACTGCCATCGGGCGTGACAAAGGGATTCGACTGCATGAGCCGTGGCGGAATGAGAGGAATTATATCCTTTGCCTTCTGGTACTTTAAATCGAAACGGACATAGGAGCGCCCCATAAGGGGCTGATCTATTTTTTTAAGGAATTCGAAGACCGGCCCCGTCTCGCTCGGCCCACCGGCCATAATAATACTGTTGGAATCCTTGTCGACCTTGACCGCCGAATTGGCACCTAGATCGCCCGGAAGAAGAGCCAGAGCGTCTTCTGCCTTGAGCCAGACAAGCTGAAGCGTTGAGACAGGCTTGAGCCCTTTGAGCACATCTCTCTTCTGTATTTCATATATATAATAGATATTTCCGCTGACAGTAAAATCGCAGCCTGCCTGCTCGAGCACAAGCCTTAAAAGCGAATCGAAATCCCTGTCGGCAAAGTGCAGATCGCTGAGCTCAACATCGTTCCGCGACAGAAGCGAGTATTCCCTGCCCGCCGAAGCGAAGAGAGCCGAGATGAGAGCGAGCGAGCGGTCCCTTTCGAGCGAAAGCGAATAGAGATCCCCTTTTTTGACAATCTCTGTCCTGTGTGCGGCCATGCCCGCGTTTCCTGTGCCCTGATCGCGCGGCTGCAGCCGCACATAGAAATAGGCATCGTCGGATTCAATCTTATAATCGGGGAAACGCCTGAGCATAATCTCGAGCGCCTTGGCAGGCGGAAGATTTTCGATATTGACCGAGAGCTGGGCTCGCGGCAGACTGTCGGCGACAATAGAGCGCCCGATAGCCCGCGAAAGAGCGCGCACAAGATACTGCAGCTCGACCTCGTCGGCCCTTACCGACACAAGCCCCCTGTCCCTGTCGTACTGAGCTGAAATCCGTGAAATATAATAAGTAGTACCAGATTTTACCGAATAGAGCTTTGCAGTAGCCAGAAAAGAATTAAGCGCACTGTCGAACTCAGCATCTGCGAAGAAAAAGGAAGCCCTGCCCGAGACCGTCTCGTCCGGCACAATGGACACATCGGCCGCCTGGGCCAGAGCCATTAGAATGTCCGTGATATTCTGATCGCGGAATTCCATATGCTTTATATGCTGCGCCTGAAGGAAAGAGCAGAGACAGCAGAACATAAGCAGCCCCGCCACCCCCTTGAGCGCCCTGCCCCTCAGCATTGGAAAATCTCCGCCGGAATGAACCTTCCGGCAATCCAGCCTGCGGCTGCGCCAAAACTCATAAAAGGAGCAAAGGGAATACGGCTTTTTCTATCACGCTTTTTGGCAATAACCGTGAAAAAATAGTAAACAGTTCCAGCGATGGCGGCAAAGAAAAATGCAGCGAATATGCCTGGAATTCCACATAATAATCCCATAAGCGCAGAGAATTTGATATCTCCGAATCCAATGCCTTTTGTAATTATATATATAAGCGCAAAGACAAGCACTGATACAAAGGCCCCGAGCAGCCCCTGTGGCAGCGATTTCAAGTCCAGCAGCGCATCCAGAGTCACAAGCACTGCAAAGCCCCCCAGCGAGAGCAGATCTGGAATACGGAATTCCCGCAGATCGGCAATGCTTATGGGAAGTGCAAAGGCCATAAAGACAATGGCCCTTCCCCAGTCAGAGTAAAACCGGGACATTAAAGGCACCTTCTGTCTGCTAAAACTGAAAGGCATTCAAACATAAGACAATTCATTCTATTTTCTTTCCACATATAAATTATTTACGCCGCTGGAATCCGCCGGCGATTGAAGGCTGCGCGGAATTCTGCAAATTTGGAAACTTATATATGCATCCGAATTTTTGCAATGTCAAGTATTTTCGCAAAACTCTCAATTTTTACATTTTTTGCGATTTCCTCTTGCGCGCTGCTTCACACAGTGATAGACCACTAGGCAAAAGAGGAAATATTTATGGGAACATTTAATAAATTAACTGCCATATTCTGTCTTATCTGCATGATGGGAACGGAACTGCCAGCTCTTCCTTCCCTGCCCGCAGAATATCCTCTTATGTCTGATAAAGCAGTAAAGGCAGAACTGGCATATAAAAGCCGGCAGATGGAAGAGAATTCCGCTGCCGCCGAAACTGTTCCCTCCTATGAAACCCCTGCGAAGCCCCTGCCACAGCCTGTGGCAGCCGCCGCCCTTCCTTCCATATCTGAAACAATTGGTCCTGAAGGCGGCACTATAAAGCTTGGCACCGCTTCTGTTGAAATACCCTCTGGTGCCCTGAGTGAAAAAACCTTAATATCTATCAGAATGCTAAATGCCATTCAGCCCCTTGAAGATACCCTTGAAAATACCACAGCCGGCGCCACTGGCTACCGCTTTGAACCACATGGCACCCAGTTCAAAGTACCAGTCTCCATTACCCTTCCCTTTGACCGCCGCCTTCTGGAGAGCGCTCCCGCGCTTGAAAACCTGTACAGCTATTTCTTCAATGAAAAGACCGGAGCCTGGGAGCAGCTTGAGCGGGTATCCGTGGACAGAGAACACTGCCTGATCGTATCCAGATCCAGCCACTTTACCGACATTATCAATGCCACACTGAAACTGCCCGAAGGACCAAAAGCCCCGAGCTTTAATGTGAACAGCATAAAGAACCTCGAAGCCGCAGATCCCGCGGCCTCTGTGGCGAAACCCGAAGGCCCCGAAGCAGGCCCAAGCGGAGCCAACAGCTTCAGCATCCCGCTGACCCTGCCCCCCGGCCGCGGCGGCGCCACCCCCACACTTGCCCTTTCGTATTCGAGTGAAGCCGGAAATGGATGGCTCGGCAAAGGCTTTGACATCCAGATACCGGAGATTCTGATCGACACCCGCTTCGGGACACCGCAGTATCAGGGGGCCGACCAGTACAGCCTGAATGGAGAGGAACTGCTCTATTCGGGGCCAGCCGGCGGCACAGGCAAGCTGTACCGCCCCCGCGTCGAAAAAGCATTTGAGCGCATAGAATGGTTCCCCGCCGCCTCTGACGCAGAAGAAGACTTCTGGCGCGTAACAGAGAAGGACGGCACAGTCCGGGAATATGGCCGGGGAAAAGCATGGGCAGGAGCCAGCAGGACCAAAACCTTTATCTGGTACCTTTCGGAAGAAAAGGACAGTTTTGGCAATACCGTCAGTTATGCCTATGATCAGATTGACGGCTTTGCCTATCTGAGTTCGATTGTGTACTCCGGCCACGAAGACCCCGCCGGACGCCAGGACGCCGCAGGCAGCAGCGAGATACGCTTTGTCCGCGAAACCGCTCCCCGCGATGACGTGCGCCTTGATGTGCGGGGCGGCTACATCTCGAAAGAGGCATACAGACTCTCGAAGATCGAAGTGCTGAACTCCGGCTCCCCTGTGCGGAGCTATGAATTTTCCTACAGCTATAACGAGTTCGGCGCAAGCAGACTGGACCGCTATGCCGAGAAAGACTCCGCCGGTGCAGAGAACTACCACTATAGCTTTGATTATTATGCCATCCCAGCAAAGGATGACGGATCCGGCATGCCGGCATATGAGGCATTTGGAAACGATGTAGAGACCTGGAGCCTTGCAGGGAAGACAGGGCTCGGGGAGACAGAGAGCTGGGGCCTCGGAGCCGACTTTTCCTTATCGGTCAATTTTAAGGCCCTGGGGATAAATCTTTTGAGCGTATCGGTAAACGCAGGATCCTCAACTACATGGAGCTGGATGAATGCAGGGCTTATAGATGTGAATGGCGATGGCCTGCCTGATTACAGCAGTTTTGACGGCAAGGGGATTAGCGCCCTGCTAAATGAAGGTCCGCAGAACCGGGCCTTCGACACGCTGCATCCTGCAGCAGAAGCCGGTCTCGGAAGCCGGCCCGACAGGGAAAAACAGACCGGTCTTAAATTGGGCGGCTCCGCGACTGTAGGATTTGGAGAACAAGGAAAATTGAGCTTTAGCGGCGGGGCAACATGGCAGGAATCCCATTCCAGATCCCAAACCAGCCTTACCGATCTCAATGGCGATGGCTATCTCGATTTTCTTAATCTGGATGATGGAACACATTACTGCGAAGGAAATGGAAGCGGCTTTATAAGCCGCGGCCTTGTGTTTGACTTTGCCCCGCCTGTCTCCGCGGCCAAGGGCAGCCGCAGCGCCGATGACTATCAGAAAAGCTATTACCTTGAAGAACCGCTTCGTGTCTGGCAGGCACCACTTCCCGGCAGCATAGAGATTTCGCAGAATGCAGAGCTGATAGATGCCAGCAGAAACGCACCAATTGCCCTTAAGATGGAATGCGAGAGCGGGAATGCAGGACAGATTATTCTGAATCAGGGTGAAACAAAGGTTCAGAACAGAAGATCAGCGCTTGATGTGGGCCCGGAAGAACGACTGTACTTCCGCGAAGACAGCGCAGGAGACGAAAGGAAGAGCGCTGTAAAATGGACTATACACATACGCTATGCAAAGGCAGCTATTCTGAGCCGTCTTGCATACATGTGCATATATACGCCGCCCTTAACGCTTATAGAACTTCCAAGCGCCAATCTGAAAAGCATATATAAGGTCAGCCATAACAATATTTCGGATGACACATCCATAAATCTGTATGGTGACTGGCAGGATAGGGCCGACAGCGCAGCACTAGAAGAGATTGTGCGGCAGGGATGGTTTATTCCCAGACGCATTCCTGCGGATATTTTCCGGAAACTCGATGCTGCGGCTTCGAATGCACAGATCGATACCGCCGGTATCCAGTACTATGACAGCCTGAGCGGCACAACTGCGGCCATGCCTAAAACCCAGAGGATGTACCTCGAGCTGACCTATAGCTATGATCCGCAGAGCGGATATTATGAGCGCAGCGGCTGGCAGAGCGCTTCCGGGCAGACACAGTATGCAGATGATGTATTTCAGGCACTTGCCCCTACACTAAGCGAAGCGGAAAAGTTTGAATGTGCCTTTGTGCGGCTCTTCGATGGCGGTGCTCTCCAGAAGCCCATTCAAAGAGGAAATGAGTACCGCATTGAGCGCACACAGTATTCCGCTCCGGGAAGAAACATACGCACAGATGCCGGAGCTGCGCTTCAAGCTATAACAGGAGACCTCGTTCCGGGACTGGGAATACTAGTCCAGAAAGCCATAATGCCTGACGGCTCCGAAGCCCGCTATTGGATTGACCGGGACAGCGATGGAAGCTATCACATAAGCACTACTGATGGAGCCGGGTCCGTCCGCATCCTCGCTGCAGGCATTGCCGCGCCGCCCCCATCGGCAGCGCAGACAGTCAGTGCCTCCTTCAGCGATTCCGGCGTAGAGCGCCGCTTTGGACTCTCAAAACTTATGGCCCCTGCTTCCCTTCCGGAAGCGCTCTATGAATCGTCCATTGGCGCAGCCGCCCTCAGCGGATCCAGCTTCAGTACCGATTCCTATCTTGTGATCCCGGCTGCATCATGGAGCAGCTATGCAGGTACAAAAGCCGGTCCCAATGGAGACCTCATAGCTGAATTCTATAATAATTATGAACGCAGTACTGATGGCAGCTACCATCTGAAAGAAAGGGTAAACAGCTCCGATTTTGCCTCAATCCTGAAAACACTCTGCGGCAGCTCTGCTCTTGTTTCCCTTGCAAACAACAGCCCTATACTGCGCATTACCGCAATGAACACCGAGAGCTGGAATTCATTCAACGCTGTTACTGAAAATTCGGTAAAAGCCTATTTCTCCCACATCGAATCGGCAGAGGGCACACTCTACTATTTTGACCGCGCTGCCCTTGCCGCCCATCAGGGAGAAATACTTGCCGCAATGCGCATCTATGAACGAGACCATAACCGCCTTTATGACGCCTATGGAAAACAGGGCACCCTTCGCATACTCCGCTCCCAGAGCATGAGCGAGAAGCAGCTTTCCGACGTATCCGCCTATGCCATTGCCACAGGCACAGCCTGCTATGACACTATAGCCCTGACCCTCGCCTATGGCTCCACCTCCCTGTTCACCGCTACAGAAACCATCCTGCCCCAGGGAGCCGCCGTACAGTCATGCAGCGCCGGCGCATCCTCCATACAGACAGGCAGTACTGTGGACGCCTATTATCTCCCCGAACTAAGCCCTTCAGGCGACATCTCCTATACCACACTCTATTTCCCTTCCTATGATTCTGTCCGGGATTTCTCTACCACCTCACCCGCCCTTCCCTGCGGCCGCCTTCTGCGCAGCCAGAACCTTGGCGGCGGCAGCATGGCCTGGTACTATGCCACCTGGACAGCCTATTATGCCTGGAACCCCGCCAGAATCGGTGCACCCGGCGCAGCCCCAAAAGACAATGAAATTTCCGCTCCCTGCTATTCCGGCACCATGACGCCCAATCTCCAGAGTGACGGCAGCACCCTCATCTCCTTATCCGGCAAGGATCCTTCAATCCCTGTCCCTTCATCCGCCATGACTGGCAAAGTCTCCTCATACGAAGAAGACAACAGCCAGGGCCAGCTTATAAACTATCAGTTCGCCGCCTTTATTGCCCCCGATGGCACCATGGCCGCAAACAGAAATGGCGGCCAGACCTATTACAGCCTTGGGAATAGCGGCAGCACCAGCACCAGACTCTCCTCCATCCGTGAAAGCCACAGCAACGGATGGGACTTCAGCCTGAACGGCCAGCTTATGATCGCAGGCGCAAGCGTAAGCTATAATAAGACGGATTCCTGGCAGTACTTCGGCCTTATGGATATTAATGGAGACCGATATCCCGATATGCTCTGCCTCCCCGATTCACAGTCCGGCAGCAGTTCCATCTCCGTCATGTATGGCAATGGAAAAGGATTTTCCACCCCCGGCACATGGAACTCCCCCTCTGCCATCACTCTTTACTCATCCCATACCGACTGCTTCGCCGTCGGCGCTTCAGTTTCAGGCTCAAGCGGAATCAAATTAAACATCAAATCCAACGGCAAAGTCGACTCATCCCAGACCGAAAGCCCCTCCAAGGATAATACAGGAATCGATGCAAGTCTGGGCTATAACGGCAGCTTCGGCTACAGCATCCAGAAGAGCGGCTTCTTCGATATGAATGGCGACGGCCTCCCTGATTATGTCTTCCGCGACAAATCGGATTTCCTTGTCTGCCTTAATGAAGGAAACGGCAGTTTCTCAAGTGCTCAAGACTGGGGAAGCAGCATTGCTGAAGAAAACGCCTCTGAAGGAATAGTCTCCCTCTTCGACCCCGTCCCCATGCACGGCATTTCCTACACTGCAAACGGCAGCTTTGGCATTAATCCCGGCCTCTCTATCGCAATCGCTCTTTTCGGCGTCAGCTCCAACACCGGATATAACGGCAGCACATCCAAAACTATAAGCACCCTCGCCGATATCAACGGCGACGGCCTCCCCGACATCGTGGCCAAAAAAGACGGAGAAAAATACTTCCTGGTCCGACTGAACCTTGGAAACAGATTCAGTGCCCGCACCATGCGCTTCTATGCCCCCGACTGGCACAACCTTGATACTTACAGAGCACAGACAAAGGCCGACATTATCGCCCTCGGACAGAGCCTCTCCGGCACCACCTTCGATGGCCTCGCCCTTACCCAGCCCGATCCCCCCGCAGGCGACCCATCCGATTACCGGGCTAAAAATCCCTTTAAGGATGAATCCGATCCCACAAAAATACTCGATACCCTTGAATATTCAAACGGAATTTCTTTTTCCCTTGGCGCGCAGGGAACCGCCATAATTCCTGTCGTATTTGGAAGCCTCAACCTGAGCCTCGGAGTAAACGGCAGCCATGCCTCAAACAGCTCCACGATTAAATTTGCCGATATCGACGGCGATGGCCTTCCGGATCATATCCTTTCCCTCGGCAACACAGGAAACCTCCAGGTCCGCGTCAACCAGCTCGGCAAAGCCGGACTCCTCAAATCCATGACCCTCCCCATGGGCGGATCCTACACATTCGATTACACAAGACTCGGCAACACCACCGACATGCCCCAGTCCCGCTGGGTTCTCTCTTCATGCGTAAAAGACGCCGGCCCCCTGCCTTCCGACCGCGGCGCTTCATCCTACCGCGAAGATTACAGCTACAAAGACGGCTATTACGACCGTACCGAGCGCATGTTCTACGGATTCAAAACCGTGACCACCACCAAAGGCGATACCTTAAATGGAGCCGAAAAAACAGTACTGGTACAGACCTTTGAAAACCGCGATTACAGCCTCCGGAGCATGCCCCTTTCGACAGTGCTCTACGGCCTCTCCGCCGACGGTACAGAGAAAACATACAGCACAGAGGAAACAGCCTATGAAACCCCAGTCCTCTCAATCCTCCCCCAGTACCGCGGATATACCTTCTATTCCGCTTCTTCGCATACCGTACAGCGCAGAGCACCCCGCCCCAGAACCGTGACCTCACGCATCTACCAGGCCGGAAGCGCCAATTACACCGAGACAGTCCAGAATTATGAAAGCTATGACAGCTATGGCAACATACTCTCTCTGACACAGACCTGGAAAGACAGCTCCGGCCCCCGCAGCCTTTCCGCCGAACTCCAGTATGACCTAAACATAGCAGGCGCCGACTACCTGAAATGCCTCCCCACCGCAATAACCGTAAAAGCCCCCGACGGCACCCTTCTCCGCCGCCGAACAGGCAGCTATGGCCCCCACGGCGAACTCACAGAACTTGAAGAATACTACAGCAGTACGAATTATTACCTTCACCGCTTCGGCTACGACGAAGATACCCATGACAGCATACACTGGGGCAATCTGACCTC